>Ga0209187_1000734_pt1 | contig 49306 bp, 39 predicted proteins | sample BantaG_FD_187430 | JGI IMG/M metagenome (GOLD analysis project Ga0209187, IMG submission 187430) | Marine algal microbial communities from Bantry Bay, Ireland - BantryBay_4 metaG (SPAdes) (version 2) | ecosystem: Host-associated > Algae > Red algae > Unclassified | place: Bantry Bay, Ireland...
TCTACCGAAGCAGATTTGGTGATAGAACAGTTGTTCGCGTCGGTAATAGTAACTGTGTAATTACCAGCCGTTAAGCTGTTAATGCTTTGAGTGGTTGCACCGTTATTCCAGTTATAAGAATAAGGAGCCGTACCACCGTCAACGGAAACTTGCACCGCGCCGTTGTCTCCACCACTACATGCTACGTTGGTAGCGTTAGTAGTTGCGGTGATAGCCGTTGGCTCAGAAACACTAGCACTATAAATACCTTCGCAACCATTAGTGTCAGTTACGGTAACCGTATAATTACCAGGTGCCAGGTTATTTAAATCCTGTGTAGTTACGCCGTTACTCCAGTTATAGGAATAAGGAGCAGTACCTCCAGCTAACGATAAGTCAATTTTTCCGTCGTTACTATTATTACAAGTAATATCAGTGGAAGTGGTAGCAGAAAAGTCAAAACTAACATTGCTACATCCCAGGATATATCCTGCGTCTAAATCTTTATAATGATCACCCGCATTTAAGGTAATAATTTCAGTCATGGCATCATTTGTACCAGGCATTGGTTGAGCATCGCTGTCTTTTGTTTCATCTCCGTTGTTTGGTGTGGTTAAGATATAATCAGAACCGTTAGTGTTTGTTGAAATTGGAAATTTAACCTTATAGCTTCCGGGAGTGAGCCCGTCAAAAATATATTGCCCATTCTGATCTGTCGTCGTCTGGCTAACCATATTGCCATTTCCATCAAGTAGCATAACTACTACATTGGAAATGCCAGGTTCTCCAGTATCCTGAATACCATTGTTATTAGTATCCGCCCATACAAAGTTTCCAATTGCAGCAACGCCATCAATCGTGACGTTAGAAACACATTGGCAACCATTGCTGTCGGTTACAGTTACGGTGTAAGACCCTGCGCTTAAGTTAGTGGCAGTAGCAGTTGTTTGTCCATTACTCCATTGATAAGTAAAAGGAGCGTTCGTTCCATTAGCAGATGCGGTAGCGGTAGCATCGTTTATTAAAACAGAAGTTAGTGGTTGACTAACGATCGCTTGACAAGTCAGTTCAGGAACAATAACTTCTACTTGATCTGTAGCTTCTGCACCACTACAATCTGTAACAGTTACCTGATACGTACCAGCTTGATCTGCTGTAATTGTAGGGGTGGTTGCTCCTGTTGACCATTCGTAACTGACGTCACTAGTAGTACTAGAAGTACAACATCCTCCATATATTTTAAGATCATCTAAATCCCAGGCACTTACTTGTGAACCATTTCCGATTGGCGCGTAAGCCAGTAATTCGAAAGCATAAGTAGCAGTTTCTGTACCTTGAAATTCCGGGATACTAGGAAAATCAATTGTCTTTTGACTCCAGTTATTCGTAGAAGTAGAAATATCTGTTTGTTTAAAAATTTCAACTCCATTTTTCAGTATTCTAACACCATATTTTGTAGGATAATTATTAACGCCTGTATTGTCATTGTATCCCTGCTGAGACCAAAGATAATTGGTTGGTGCAAATTCTTTAAAAGTTATTTTTGTAATACCAGCTACCTGACTTCCACCCGCTAAAGAGATATCAAATCTCAAAGCCATAGGATGGTTGTCTTGCCAGTTACTGATGGTAGGCATTCCGAGACAAACTGCGTCGCCGGGTGCATTATTATCGCCATCATCGGTACAAGAGTGTTTTCCTTCGTTACGGTAAAAACCAGTTGAGTTGACCGAAGTACAACCAAGATTACTTACAACTCCACCAAATTCAGTATAAGATTCATTGGATTCATCACCAGAAAAGGAAGCGCATTGATTCATGTTCCAGCTGGCAATTACTTGATCATTGTTGATATCGCAACCAGTTGGACAAGAAGCCTCACCGGTAACCGTAGCGGTCAATTGTGTTTGTCCATCACAAATAGTAACATCCGCACCGGCATATACTGATAGATTACTAGGTGTTGGTGTGTTGTTGTTAGTAATGGTAATAGTAATGGTCTTTTCATCACATTTATCACCAGAGCAGTTGTCTTCATTAAATAAACTCGCAGAAATAGTATAAGTACCAATTGCGGGTGTCCAATAATGATCGTAAGGAACCGTGTTTTCTTCGTTTTCGGCTCCGTTAACGTTAAAACCAATACTCTCATGCGAACCAATAGCTACGGCTTCGATGGTAGAGTTGGCTGGTAAATCACCGATTCGGTAACTACCTCCGTCTTGTAGCGTAATACTGGTATTGTCATTGGCTATCTTAAAGTAGAGAATCTCACCAGTACAATTCTCTTGTTCTGTGAGTGCTGACCCGGTAAGGTTTAGGTTTAAATCTCCTACTGTATTTTCTAGTACAACACCATTATTGGGCTGACTTAAAAATTCAATGTGGTGCCATCCACAGCCGTTGAAACGACTATTTTTTTCTGTTTCGTTAGCACCAGTTCCAAGTTGGAAAGCAGGTCCACGGCGATACATGTGCGCCACCGCACCTTGCATAGCACCTTCTCCGGTAAAAGTTCCGCTTGTCTGCGTGTAGAGATACCAGTCAGAGACATCTAATGGTTGACAATTTGGTGCTTTCACACTGTCAGGATTGACATTAAAAGTTCTGTTTGCCAAGCCAACGTCTATTTTCCATTTAATGTTACTGTCAGCATTGTTAACTGCTAATCCAGTAATTCGAGCAGTTCCGTTATCATATTCAGTAAACTGTCCGTCTTGAATTTGATATTTCCTTTCAATATTGCTATTCATACCAGATTCTATGTAAAAAGAAAACAGCTCATCATGAGTACAGTGATCGGTTTGCTGTATGGTTCTGGTCTTTATTACATTTTGACTAAAGCCAAAATTAGGTAACGTCAGTATAAAACAAATTAGTAAAAAAGTGTGTGTAGTGTGTTTTAAAAAGTGTGTTGTCAGTTGTTTTGTGTCTCGAAAAGTTTGTTTGTTTGATTTCATAAGACATAATTTTGTGTGAAAAAGCAAGCTTTGAATGTAAGAGAGGATGAATGAATTAATTAATAAAAGATAAATTATCAGTGAACTGCGGTAAGGGAGGATTTATATCTGACGGGGAGACAGTATGGGTAGGTATCTTACTGGTTGCAAAAATCAGACCGTCTGCAAAAATGTCACAAAAAAGTTGTTTAGGTTTTATTTTTTAGCTAAGAAAGAAGCGGAAAAACTACGTAATAAATTAATCAAATTAAAATAATAAATATTTTAATTTATTTTTTATATAAAATAAAGCAGTCACAGAAAGTTGGTAGAATGGCTAAAAAAAGGGCTTTGTGTGGTTTTTGGGAAAAGTTGCTGAAATGTGACGCAGCAAAAAACCATCATAAAACTGTTAAGTTTTATGATGGTTGGAAGAAGCCACGGATGAGTGACTGGTCGTCAGACCTATTTATGAGAGGATTAAATTTAGTTTATTTGGATATCATAATTAGCGGTTTGTTTATGTTTTTCAATTATCTGAAAAAGCGGATCCTCGCGCAATAGTTTGGATTGAGCCTGGTCGACGATCTCGGTAGCTTTTTTATAATCTTTATTCATCTTATATTCCATGGCGATGGCGTAATAAACCAAGGCAATATTTTGCCTTAAACTTTCCGGTTTAAGGTTATTCTTTTGTAATTCTGATTCAATGGTACTTAAATTACCGGTGACGGTGATCCCGGATTGTAAAGTATAAGTGAGGTCATTGAGTAAAGAACCAGATTCCCAATTCCCAATTAGTTGATCTCCGTTCTTAAATTCAAATCTTGCTGATTTAGCAGTTTTTCCTTTTTTCCAATGAGTCGTCATGAGGTCTTCCGTAGGAAAGGCCACAGTTCCTTCTCCGTGACGGTTACCACTACGAAAAGAAGTCAGATATCGAGTTCCATCGGTCAGGGTGTAAGTTCCATCACCATCCGGAAGTTCTTCTACCCAATCACCGCTGTAGGAGTCACCATTAATAAAGTGAATAGCTCCTTTCCCATCCATTTTGTCCTTAAAAAACATACCGTGGTATTCGTGGCCACATGCAAAGGTAAATAGCCCTTGGCCATGCATAAAGCCATGATCAAATTCACCTAGGTAAGAACTACCATCTGGAAAGGTCTGTTCGCCTTGTCCTTGACGAAGTCCTTTGGCGAATTGACCTTTATAGATACTACCATCTTTCCAGGTCATTAAGCCTTGGCCGTGTGGTTTGCCATACATAAATTCGCCCTGATAGACTACGCCGTCAGGATAATGTCGTTCGCCTTCACAATGCACTACGTGCTTACCGCAGTCGAGTTTGAAAGTATTTTGAGTTAAAGAATAAGCCGAAAAGGCTAGTGTAGGGAGGAGCAAAAGTAGAAGCAACGAGAAATGTTGCCTGGAATTGATCCCGTAGGTCATATCAGGTGAAGTTTTGGTGTGCGCTCTTTTTATTCTTAAAATGAATTTATTAGGCGCGGTTAGTAAAATTGTAAAAAATCTGTAAGTGCTCGTAAATTAAGGGGGTTTAAAAGTAAAGTCAATAATTTAAATATATATTTTTATTGTAAATATAAAAAAGGCCATATCTTAAAAAGATACAGCCATACCTATAAAAAACTGTTACTAAAAACTTCTTAGGAAATATGAATAGAAACAACCAGGTTTAATACCTGAGGAAAATAAGTTGATATTGTTTTTGCTAGTTACGGATGAGGAGGTTAATGACTCAGTGGAAACAGGAAAGGAAAAAGGAATTATTAAATTACAACTACTATAAAACAAAATGTGTACCAGTAATTTCGGGTTATCCCAGAATATGCTTAGCTTTGTATTCCGTAACAGTGAATCTCAAAAGTGCTGCCAAGAGCAATCTAATATGACAAAATATATCTTCGTTACGGGAGGCGTAACCTCATCCTTGGGAAAGGGAATAATTTCCGCATCTTTAGCCAAACTTCTTCAGGCTAGAGGTTTAAAAGTAACCATCCAAAAGTTTGATCCTTATTTGAATGTCGATCCCGGCACACTGAACCCTTATGAACACGGGGAATGTTATGTGACCGATGATGGAGCTGAAACAGACTTAGACCTAGGACATTACGAGCGGTTTTTAAATATTCCGACCTCTCAGGCTAACAACGTCACAACGGGACGGGTTTACCAAACAGTGATTAATAAAGAAAGAGAAGGTGCTTATTTGGGGAAGACGGTTCAGATTGTTCCACATATTACCAACGAAATTAAACGACGGATGCTTCTTCTGGGAGCGAATAACGACTATGATATTGTAATCACCGAATTGGGTGGTACGGTCGGAGATATCGAATCGCTACCTTATCTTGAAGCCGTGCGACAATTACGGTGGGATTTGGGACGGGATAATTGTGTAGTGATCCACCTTACCCTAATTCCTTATCTGAAAGCGGCTGGTGAGTTAAAGACAAAACCTACCCAACATTCTGTCAAAGAATTACAGAAGAACGGGATTCAGGCAGATATCCTGGTTTGTAGAACTGAACATGCGATCACTAACGAAATACGTCGGAAGCTAGCGCTGTTTTGTAACGTAGATATCGGATCGGTCATTGAATCCAGAGATGCTGAAACAATTTATGATGTGCCGTTGATGATGTTAAAGGAATCACTGGATACCACCGTGATGCTCAAATTGCGACTGAAAGACCGAAATGAACCAGACCTGAGAAAGTGGAAGGCATTTTTGGGAAAATTAAAAAATCCGTTACACGAAGTCCGAATCGGGCTGGTTGGAAAATACAATGAATTACAGGATGCTTATAAATCAATTTACGAGGCTTTTGTTCACGCAGGTGCGGTCAACGAATGTAAAGTGATTGTGGAACCTATTCATTCCGAAAACCTGGAAGGAAGTGAAGAAGAAGTACACGCAAAATTAAAAGAGATGGATGGAGTCCTGGTAGCCCCCGGATTTGGGGAGCGAGGAATTGAAGGGAAACTGAAAGGGATTCGTTACGTACGAGAAAATAAAATTCCATTTTTTGGCATTTGTCTGGGAATGCAATGCGCGGTAGTGGAATATGCTAAAAACGTTTTAAATTTATCAGAAGCTGCTTCTTCGGAGGTAGATCCTGCCAGTAAAAATCCAGTGATTGACCTGATGGAAAATCAAAAGGATCTGACACAGAAGGGAGGGACTATGAGATTGGGTGCCTACGACTGCACCATCAATTCTGATAGCTTGGCGCATAAGGCTTATGGAACTAATGAAATTAGCGAGCGACATCGTCACCGCTACGAATTTAATGACAAATACCGAGAGCAATTTGAAAAGTCGGATTTACAACCAACCGGTTTTAATCCGGAAACTAATTTGGTAGAAATTGTTGAAATGCAAAATCACCCCTGGTTTGTAGGGGTCCAGTTTCATCCTGAATTAAAGAGTACCGTAGAAAATCCACATCCGCTTTTTGTCGCTTTTGTAAAAGCGGCGATGCAGAAAAAATACCATCATAAAAGTGTGGAAGACGCTGTGGCGAAGGGGTGATCAATTTTACTATGAAAAAATTAACATTAAAAGAACTCAACCGGATCTCCGTTACGGAGTTTCAGGCCATGAAAAAATCACCCGTGGTACTGGTATTGGATAATATTCGTTCTGCGCTCAATGTGGGATCTGCCTTCCGGACTGGAGACGCCTTTGCGGTAGAGAAAGTAGTACTTTGTGGAATTACGGCTCAGCCGCCACACCGAGAAATTCTTAAAACGGCCATTGGAGCGACTGGATCGGTGAGTTGGGAATATTACGAAGATAACGTTGCGGCAATTACCGCATTAAAAGAGCAAGGTTATCAGCTCGTTGCTGTAGAGCAGGCTGAAGAAAGTAAAACACTGGAAAATTTTCCTTTCTCCAGGGAAGATAAATACGCCTTAATTTTTGGAAATGAGGTAACAGGAGTCGCCCAGCCAGTAATGAATTTGGTAGATCAGTGTATCGAAATTCCGCAGTTTGGAACTAAACATTCACTTAATATTTCTGTTTCTATTGGTGTTGTATTATGGGAATTTATTCGGAATCGTAAACCCGCCTAATGACTAACTCTGATGTACAAATAACTCCTCGCCACCGTCTGCACTATCTCGGACTGATTTTTTTTACCATCATCGTCGGACTGTTTTCTCGCACAAAGTATCTGCCTTATCCGGATTTTATATGGGTGGGAGATGTGTTTTATGGATTGCTAATCTTTTTTATTATTGGATTTTTATACCCGGATCGTAGTAAATCCGGGGTAGCACTTGCGGCCTTTATTTTGTGTTGTCTGATTGAGTTCAGTCAGCTTTATCAGGCGGATTGGATCGTCCTGCTTAGAGAGACCAAAATGGGCGCACTCATTTTAGGGCACACATTTTTGTGGAGTGACTTGCTTGCTTATGGAATAGGGATACTTCTTGGGATTTGGGTAGAGTGGGGAGATGGCAGATGATATTCGCTACTAGAACGGCCGCAAATATTGTAACTATTTTTTTAAAATTTTTTCCATCAATTTTTAGTAGATTGATTGTTAGGAAGTTATAATTTCTTTTGTTCCCTTAACACCAAAAAATCTTCTTTAATTTTTTGGCTTTTTGTTCTTACCCGAAAAAACGTTGACCAGCGGACTGATTGGATTACTCGTGGTGCGACGGTAGGAAACAATTTGCCCTGTATGGTAAATGGCGTCGGCCAGTGGTCCGTTCATTAAATTCCAAAAAGGAGAAGCACTTACGTTTTCGCCCCTTTTGAATTTTATCTGACAATCCTTTAAATTTAGCTCTTTATTGGTACGTAGGATTTCGCTGGCAGACTTAAGGTTTTCCAGGGTTTTAGTTCGGTATTCTGTGAAGTTAAACTCGGTAGCACCGCCGCCGCGTTCTGTCGGAATTTGTGCTACTGTATTGTAGATGACTTCGGAAAGTCCGTGAACATGTTTAATTAATGCTTCACAGCTAGCGCCGTCATTGCCCGGCTCATAGGCCAGGTCTTCGGTACGCAGACCTTCAGTTCCCCAGTAGTAACGATACCCTAATCCGTCGATCATTCTCATCAACACCGAATTACCACTGTAATCTTCCGGTGTGTGCTCAATTGACATATAGGGCAAAGCTGATAAATCCTCCATAGTTAAATCTTGTGCTTTCAGGGTGATTGAAAAATAGAGAAAGAAGGAAAAGTAAAAAAGCTTTTTCATGAACAATGATTTTCTATAATTAAGATTACGAAATTAAGCATTTTAGGGAATAGCAAAATAAATTATCGATTTATTTAGCAACTGTTATAATAATCATCGGTAAAATCCGTTTTAATCGGGCAATTTGAAATTTAAATGTCGGTCATTTGCTCAATCTAATGAAAAATATAAATTATAATTTTTTTTAAGCCGAACAAAATTCTGTATCCTCTGATAGTATACCGTACTTTTAATTAAAATAGCTTGGTTATTATAGTTTTATTCTGATTTCTTCTCACCGAGCGTAATTATCTAAATTTTAAACGGTTTTTCAGTTTAAATTTCCTGAATTTATTTTTATCTTTGCATCGCCTTCCAAGCAAATATTTATTTTGAACAACTAACATAGAAAAAAACGATGTCTAACTCAATCAAACTCTTCGCCCTATTATTGTTTGTTTCTCTTTCTTTCACACTTTCCGCACAATCTTTGGCTTCTATCGATAAGGTAGACATGGATTTCATCACTTTAGATGGATCAGAAAGTGACTGGTCATTTTATTCTGATGATGAGAACAAAACGTATTTCATTGATTTTGAAAAATTAAGTTTTAACCTGAGCGAGATTGTGGTGAAAGATTCAGAAGGTATGGTTGTGATGCGAGAAGATGTTTTGGATTTGCCAGTAAATACTATTTTTGAGCTGGACTTCAGCGCTTTCAAAAGCGGAAAATATCTGATTGAATTACGCTCTTTCAAAGGAATGCTCAAAAAAGAGATTTCGTTATAAACGACCCTTTTTTACAAATAACCACTCTCCCAGTGGTTGGGCGAGTACACCTGCAATAAATACCCAGTTACAAAACCAGTCCCACCAGACTTCCCCCGCTAGTCCCTGACCGGCGACCAGATTCATGATTCCTCCAGCTAGCATGACATATTGCCAGCGGCGTAAAAAGGTACTTACCCGGCGGGTTCCCTGATAGGTGGAAAGCATACCTGCCCGCCAAAAAGGAACCACCAGTAACACTTCTCCTAATTTATGCAACATTATCCAGTAACCGAAGGGTTCTGAATAATCCATGGTAAATAAAATCCTAATAATCGAAAGGCCAAAAATGATTCCGGTTGCCCAGGCGATCTTACGCCACCAATAATACTGCCTTGGTTTATCCCACATATTGCGCGGTCCTTTCATCTATTTTGTTAACTAATGCTGCGATGGCCCCACTTTCATTCTTCCACCAGTCTGCGGACCAGACATACACATATTCCAACCCATAAAAGGTCAGTAATGCCCGGTATTTTCGTTCCCAATCGAGTGCGAGTGCGCCTCGTCGATCACCAATTCCATCTAAAATAACGGCGACTGGCGCGGCATCCGCATCATCCGGTTTGATCAATAGTGGGACGTATAATTCGTTGACCCAGGCGTGTTTGATTAGTTGAGCAGGATTGATATGACTGGAAAGACTTTCTACCACTTCGTCAACAAAATAATCACATTGCATATTGCGTCGATATTGTTTCTTTCCAATAGTTTGATTTATTTCAAATTTACCATAAGAAGCTACCTTATCGGAATGGATAAAAAATATTCTCAATCTAGTATGGGCCAGATGATTTTGTAAGGCACGATTGTTTTGTGGTGATTCTGGACTTTGGATATAAAGTAGATAATCCGTTGTTTCTCCTTCCTGATTTTCGGACGGATAAATATGTAATCCATTCGGAAATAGTTTTTGTAAATGATCGGCCATTGGCGTATTTCCCGCCCGCTTATGGTACAATCGATAAAAAAGAAAATTTCTTAACTCTTTATCTTCTACAATCATTCGCACGCTAGGACGTTGATAATTTTTGCTTACCGGTTCTATCTCTTTTAGAATATTTTCCAACACTTCTGCGTAGTGTGTTTTTGTGCTCTGATCCGATCGGTAGGAAAGATCTAATGGAATATTTATTATGGCGTTTTTATCTTTTGTTTTATTATAAAAATGTAAATCATTTATAGTATTAAATTTTTGATAATAAAGGTCTGTGATTACCGCTGGACCTGGACGGTGATGATAAAGTAAATCTATTTCTTGAGTATCCTGATCGATTAAACTATCTAACAGGGTATAGGCAGTTGTTTGAGAACTACTGCGACTGCTGGTAAAACCTATTACCCGTGGAGCCATTTTTAACAATGGAAAATGACTACTGAAATTTAGTTTGTTGGCTGCTAAAATAATAATTGCATCGAATAGGTTTTGATCAGAATCAATCCATTCCATAGCCAGTTCCGGAGTGGTCAAAAAAATCGGGTGCTGCTCAATAATGTTTCTTACCTGGGTTGTATTGTTTTGTAAAAAATGAATGGCTGAAAACTCTTTATTGGCATTGGTAAAGAGGTCTGTATTCAATCGAGGAGATCGGGTCTGCTGTGCTTTTTTTCGAGCAATGATTTGTGCTGGAATTTGAGTACTCAAGCCATCGAGTGCCCCTAAAAATCGTTGATAATGCTGATCATCCTCGGGAATACCTTCGTGGTGATACTGTGATAAAAACTGTTGTAGATACCAACTTTGGAAAGCAGACACCCAATCGTGAGGTTTTACTCTGGTAAGCGCCAACACTACTTTTTGTTCTGGCGGGGAAAGCTGTAACCAGTATTTCTGCCAGGCGTGAAGATCATCAAAATCACGCAGATTAAAACGGATCGCATCCAATTGATTGACAATTTGTTCGAGTTGGTTTTGTTGATCCCGGGTAGGGTGGGCGGTAGCTGTAATTTCTTCTTCAAATAAGCGGGTTTGATTGACCGATTTAAGGAATGCTCGTAATTCATTTTCCAGGGTTCTCACCGTTGATTCGTAGCCCATCTCTTCGACCTGTCGGGTACCACTAAGGGTATCCAGATTGTTTTGAATTAGCTGTGGAACGGTTTGTTGAAAATCCTGTAAAGCAGTTCTGAAAGATTGTACCGAGGCTTGGATCTCCGGTATTTTTTCATTTCCGGTATAAGCAGGAAAGGCATAATCGAAAAAATTATTTTCCGCGAATTTAGTTCGCATAAATTGATAATCTGCTTTCACTCTTTTTTGCCTTTCCAGAATATTTTTAGCGCTATTAGAGAAGATACCCGTTAGTTTGAGTTTTCCGGTAGAAAGTAGCCCTGTCTTGGTTCCTTTGTTACCGTGCTCACTGGCTAAATCACCAATTAATTCTAACAGATTATCACTTTTCTTTTGAAATTCTTTTAAACCATCCTTATAAAAATGGGTTAACTTGACGGTATAAGTATGCAGTTTATTGATATATTTTTGTTGTAGACCATGTGCCTGTTTTTTTAGCTGACGGACAGATTCCTCAATTCTATGGAGGCTTTGTTCTGGATTATATTCTAAAAATAAAATACTGTTTAATTTGCCAAGTGGATGATCGGTTGTACCAATATTTTGGAATAAATCTACGCCCTGTGCCACCTTTTCTGAGAAAGAATTAAAAACCTTATAAGACCATTTGTAATCACTAAAATTCAGGTGACTATTGAGAAGTGCACTGGGTTCTTTTCCGTTGGCTGCCAGAAATAAGCCGACTACATCGGTCCATGTATGGTGTCCGAAGATGGGTTGGGTTACTGTATTATACTGGTTAGCTAATGCGGCTTGGTTACGAAGCGCTTTTTGTAAATTTAGGTTATACTGTTCTCGATCAAGTTTGGACGTTTCTTCAATGATGGTTTCTTGATGGGTAGATGATTGATTAGGAAATAAACTAAGACAATATGGATCTAACGAACGGGACGCCAGGTGCTTGCGAAGCGCGCTGAGTGATTCCGGATTTTGGCTGACGATCAGTAGATTTTTTTCGTTGGAAAGGCAGTTGATTGCAATATTAGCAGCAGTTTGAAGAACACCCGTACCGGATTCTCCATCCACAATCAAATTATGTGTTTGAAAATATTGCATGACTAATTCCTGCATGGGATCGGTGGGAAATGTACCATAGGTATGGGACCAGGCAGGCGTATCGACGGCTTGCCAGTTAGTATTTATTAGTTTTCTAGCATGATCGAGTAATTTTGTTTGCTGAACACCAAAGAGATTTAAAACCCCCGACCAGTGAATGCTGCCCTTGGGATTGTTAATTGTGGTCGGAGTTGGCAAGACGGTAGTCGTAGAACGCTCATCCGTCAAATCCAACTGGACAATCAATTCATAACAAAGATGATAAATTGCTTCTCCAAGATCCCCTTTGGTTTCTAGGCAAGTATCAAATTTTTCCGTAAGGTTGATATTATATTCCTCTGCAAAGAAAGCGAGTAATAACTTATTGGGTAATACATCGTCCCGTTTGATATTCAGATGCCATTTGTCCGCGTAGTCGGGTCGGTAATCGGCACGCCAGATAAACAGTGGTGCAGCCAGGTGAGGACGTGGATCATCATCCTTAGTTTTTATATAAAACATTGGAAAACCAATACCTACCTCTTGATACTCCGCTTGTCCGGATTGTCTGTAAGCCGAACAAAAGAGGCTTGATAGGGATGGTATAGACTCGTCTTTTGCAATAAAAGATAGTTCGGTAGATTCACTTTCCCAGATGCGAGATAGTAGGGTAGTGGCGAATTTAGCTTCCTGTCGGGAAATTTTGCAAAGGTCAATTCCTGTTTCGGATAGGCCATTAAAATAACCGGTTTTGTGTAGTTGCAAATATACCTCAGTAGTTATTTGCTCAGTGGATGGTCGATCTTTCATAGTAGTTGTTGATGTTTACTCTTACCAAAATTACAAATTAACCAGTAGAAGTTTGTATTTTCAACCAAAAAAGGAGAAGTTAACTTGAAATTTCCTTTAAATTTTTCTTTTTAGCACTAAATTTCAGAGATACCTGTAAATCAATTTGATATGATACTTTCATTTAAGTCATTATTTAAGCTATCAACCCTTGCAATTCTACTAAGCTGGGTAGGTTGTTACTCGGGAACCACTAAATTACTTCCTTATCAGTCGCAGCTTAACCAAACCTTTGACTTGCGTTATGGTACAACGGTGGGACTACCGGATGAGAAAATGGAGATCAGTTTTGAAAAACTGACCGAAAGTCGTTGTCCAGAAGGCGTAAATTGTATCCAGGCGGGAGAAGGAATTATTTCTTTAGTCGTCAAAGTAGGCAACCAAAGCGAAAATCTCGTTTTGAAAGCAAAAGGTTTATGTATGAATAAGCCTGAATGTGGCGAAGCTAAAAGTGTTTTAAATTATACCCTTACCCTAATGAGCTTGACCCCATATCCGACGGAGGTTTTGGAAGATAAACAAAATTACATCGCCAAAATGATCATTACCAAAAAGCCTCCGATGGGAGAAACCCGATAAATATGCATAAGATACAATTTGCCCCAAATGGTCCAGAATTTTCTCGAATCATCGCGGGAGTAATGACTTGGGGCGTTTGGGGTAAAAATTTATCCGCCAACAAAGCCGCCAGTTACATTGACGAATGTCTGAATCTCGGGGTGTCTGGTCACACCTAATCGGCCCGACTATAAGGTGCACGGCTACGATACTAGTAAGGCCCATATCCTTCTTTCCGTCGAAAATTCCCTAAAAAATCTTAAAACAGATTATTTGGACTTGCTCTTAATCCACCGTCCTAGTGTATGCAGCACAAAGTTGCGCCCATGGCTTACAGTACAATGGCGAAAGGCCTTTTCTTCACACAGGATGCCGATGAGCCCGTGCAGCGGATCAAAAAAGCTTGTGCTAAACTCAAAAAGAAGTATCGCGCTACTTACGAAGAGCTATTAACTGCTTGGCTACTGGCTCATCCGGCTAGCATACTACCTGTTATCGGAACTACTCAGATTGATCGAATGGCCGCTGCGGTGCGTGCTACAGAGATTACGTTGGAGCGAGACGACTGGTTTGCACTTTGGGAGGCTGCAAGAGGAGAAGAAGTGGCTTAGGAATATGAATATGAATGGACGACTTGGGACACCTGAAGTACTGCTCAGGGTAAAAGAATCTCAAAAACAAGCGTTTTATACGTTAAAAGAGGAAATTCTAATTCACATTTCGATTCACATTCTAATTCCTAACCCTTCATATTAAACATTCTTATCATCGTTAACAAGTCGTTAACAATTGTTCGACGTCCATTAACAACAGAAAGCAGGAACATCTGTTACCTTTGTCATTGTAATACATAATGACCATTTGGCATTATGACATTTTAACCATTTAAAAATTTAAAAATGAACATTTCAAAGATTCGCTTTAGCTTTTCTGCGTTATTCGCATGTCTAGTATCTGTTGCGTTATTCACTTCTTGTGCTAGTGATGGTACTTCTGCTCAGGATGCTGCCAAGGAGAAAGTAGCTGCTGCTTCTCAGGCTGTAAATAACACGGCTGCTGATATTGGTAATGCTGCCGCTGCCGCTGTTACTCCTGTCGTTCCTGCTGGTCCTACGACTACCCTTAAGTTTGAAGAAACTGAGTTTGACTTTGGTACTGTTGATCAGGGAGAAAAAGTAACCCACGTTTACAAGTTTGCCAACACTGGTAACGAGCCATTAATCATCAGTAACGCTAAAGGTAGTTGTGGATGTACCGTTCCTAGCTGGCCAAAAGAGCCAATTCCAGTAGGTGGAAGTGGTGAGATTCAGGTACAGTTTGATTCTAAAGGCAAGAAAAACAAGCAGAGCAAGAAAGTTACCATTACGGCTAACACTGATCCAGCTCAGTCTTTCTTGACGATCAAAGGAGAGGTTAATGCACCTGAAACCGAAGCTGCTGCGACCAATAAGTAAGCAATTCGTTTTTAGGAATGTTGATAAAATAAATTAAGACACTATGCTTCCTCTTTTATCTCAATCTATTTAATCGCCATTCCTTAACAGAAATCTTTAGTGTAAGATTTTGAAAAAAGACCACCAGATTCTAAACTTAATCTGGTGGTTTTTTTTATATGGATAGGTATTCTTTGGATTTCTTTAACCCGCTTCTCAATAAGCATCTTGTATGAAACAATATCTGTCTTTAGTTAAGTTTAGTCATACTATTTTTGCGTTGCCTTTTGCGCTCCTAGGTTTCTTTTTGGCCATTTACCGGCTGGATGTACAAATACCCTGGATTATATTTCTTTATGTCTTATTGTGTATGATCTTTGCGCGCAATGCGGCAATGGCTTTTAATCGGTATCTGGATCGGGATATTGATGGTAAAAATCCGCGTACCGTAGTTCGTGAGATTCCAGCCGGGGTTATTTCTCCTGGTGAGGCTCTTTCCTTTGTGATGCTCAATGTAGTGCTATTTGTAGCTACGACCTGGTTGATCAATCCACTTTGCTTTTATTTATCTCCCGTGGCCCTTTTGGTTATTCTCGGCTACAGTTATACCAAGCGTTTTACTTTTCTTTGTCATTTTGTGCTGGGCCTAGGTCTGTCACTTGCACCTATTGGAGCATATTTAGCGGCTGGTGGAAACTTTGATCTATTACCTTTATTATATGCCCTCTCTGTGCTCTTTTGGGTATCCGGTTTTGATATTATTTACGCGTTACAGGATGAAGAGTTTGACCGAAAACACGAGCTATCTTCCGTTCCCGTGATGCTGGGGGGACGAAATGCTTTACGACTATCTACCGTCCTGCACCTGGGATGTGCCGCGGCTATGGCTAGTGCCGGTTATGTATTGCTCACTAACTATCCCACGGCAGGCTGGTTATCCGGTATTGCTACCTTTATATTTTTAGGATTATTGGTCTACCAGCACACACTGGTGAAGCCCCATGATTTGAGCAGAATAAATCTCGCTTTTTTTACCACCAATGGCGTCGCCAGTGTGGTTTTGGGAAGTATGATCATTCTGGATTTATTATTTTGAGTACTTTTACAATCCTAAACCGCCTAAGTAGTCATTCCAGCTAATACTGTCGGTTAATTTGGCGAATTTTGAGACTGCACTTCGTTAAAAATACTCGCCATAGCTAGGCTATGTCTGCGTTTTTTGCCTCGTTCAGTCCCAAAATTCATCCAAATTCTACCAGACGCTATTAACTGGAAGGACTACTAAGGAATGAGTTAATAATAAATTTACGTTTTTGGCTTGATCTTTTTCCGCTAGTCTCGTTAAAAAGCCTCGTGATAGCGCGTATCCCTACGTTTTTTGCCTTACTAGCAACAAAAATCTCTAACCCAAAATTCTTAACTTATTAATACCTCATTCCTAATCTTGGCTTTTTTTAAAAATATCCACCTTACATTTATTTTTTTAATGATTTATTAAGAAAAAAATGTGTTTAAATTTTAGAATTTTGCTCTAACGCTATAATTAAAATATATTTAAATAATTGCAGGTGTAAAATACAGTCTGTTTGTTGATTACATCATTTTTTATTTAATATAGTTTTTAATTAAAAATTTAAACTTATAAATGCACTGATAATAAGCCAGTTAGCAAATACATATGCTAAATATTTAAAGTATTTGGCACGGTTTTCGAACCTTCTGAGACAACTTTATATTTCCTAAAAACGAACATATTATATGAGATTTTAACTTCATCTTGAAGTCTTCTCTTATACATTTTATTTCCGCACCTATTACCTTATTCACAGTATATAATTCGCCTGCAAGGAAGAACCTTTTGGGCTAAAAAAATATTGACACCATGAAAAAAGAATTACTTCTTTTTTTGCTGTTACTAATCGTTACCTCTCTTAATGTCACTTCCGCTTATGGAAAGGCAGACAACGAGCCGTTGACCCCTGTTCCAGCTGATTTAATGTTTAGTGATACGATCGTAGATTTACCGGATACGGTTTATTTACAAACCTCTAACTGTGGTGAGCCTGCTCCCCTTTGTCTGGACATTCCTATCAACGATTTTTTTAATGACTATCAAGTTATTATCAACGATACCAGTTTTTACCAAAATGGTATTAACGCCTGTAATATAGATTCGAGTTTCTCCTATAATTACCGTCAAATAGTGGAAGCTAATGACGGTACTCCTATTTCTGGGCCATACAGGGTGGAAAACTGGGAAGTAGACGGGATGGCTTTCAGCGGAGATTTTCTGACTATTCCAGATTTGGTAGATTCCATGAATACCTGGGATCCAACTGGAAACTGGAGGGATGATACTCCAGTTAGCAGTATAAAAGGAGGAGGAGATAATACTACTTATTCTGGTTTGACAATTTTTGTTGCTCAACTTGGTGTATCACCGACTTTGGCTAGAAACTTAGATATAGATATTAATGGTACCAGGTTATTTTTTGATAATGGTATTACTACCAAGGTAACAATAAGTACCATTAGTCCTGCGCCGCTTTGTGTAGACTCATTTTGGGTAGCTGTAGCCTGTATTCAGCCGGAAACGATCCGGATTGATACTTTGTTTCCTGGTGTGACCGATACGATTTGTCTCAATTTTGCGGAACTACTATTACCTTTTACTTCGATTACCAACGAATGTCCGGAAGCCAGTGATGGCAATGTTGAATTCAATTTAGTGAATGGTAATTCCTGTGTGGAGTTTATTACTTTGACGCCAGGAATTGATTCAGCCTGCTTTGTAGTTTGTGATGGGCGTGGATTATGTGATACTACTACGTTTATTATTGATGTGCAGGATCCTAACCCAAGTCGGGTTTTTGAAACCAATCTCACGATCGTAGAAGGCACGAGTGACGTATTTTGTCTGGATACGACCAATTTGATGGGCGTAGATACATTTTTTACGATTTGTGATTCCGACGAAGATTTTGTGGATTTCACGCTGGACAGTGCCAGTCTTTGTCTAAATTATACGGGACTAGTGGCTGGAGGCGTAGATACTTTCTGTGTGGTGATCTGTGATACCATGCTGTTGTGTGATACCAACTACGTATATGTACAAACCTTAAGAGATGGACCAGGATTAATCAACGATACTATTTTTATAAATCAGGAAAATACGATTTGTGATTTTGCTCTGGATAATCTAAGTGGACCGGTGGCCAATATTCAAAACTTTTGTGAGGATATCCCGACTGCGGTAGATTTTACTTTGGATACTTTTAACTATTGTCTAAATATTGCTAGCCTTGTGCCAGGACAGGATACAGCTTGCCTGCAATTTATGGACGATCGGGGTAACGTGGATACCATCTATTATGTAGTAGACGTTTTAAATCCTATCCCAGAGATAATCGAAGATAATATCCGACTTGGAGGTAGCAATACATATTGTCTTGATACCACTCAATTAGGAGGGATAATACTAGACAGTATCTTTGTTTGTAATAATTTTGTCGGTCAAGCTGTTGATTATGTTGCAAATCCCTTATCTTTGTGTATAGAAGTGACGGCAACCAATACCGATCTAACAGACACACTATGTGTAGCAGTTTGTGATGAATTCATGACCTGTGATACCACCACCTTTATATTTAATGTCACAAATCTACCGACTGATTCTCCCCCGATACTAAGCCCCGATTCCGATACTGTGCTGGTAAATAGTACTTTAAGTATTGATGTTTGTGATAATGACACTATTCCTGGAAGCATAGATAACTTCTTTGTACTTCCTGCTGCGAGCGGCGGTGCAGGCCCAACTAAAGGTATTGCCTTTAGAGATGTAGAAGACTGTATTATTACCTATATTCCTGCAACGGATAGTTGTGGTTTGGATCAATTCAGCTATGTAGTGGCCAATGAGTTTGGTTCTGATACTACGACAGTGACGGTTTTTATTGAATGTGATCAGGGACAACCTGGAGAATTATTTGTTTTTAACGGGTTTTCACCTAATAACGATAACGTAAACGACTTTTTCCGGATCAACGGCTTAGAAAACTTTCCAGATCACGTTCTTTACGTTTACAATCGTTGGGGAAATCAAGTGTTAAAGACCACTGATTATCAAAATGACTGGGCAGGAACCTGGGAAGGATTAACCCTTGCAGATGGTACTTATTTTTACCTATTGGAAAAGGGGGATGGTGAGCAGATTTCTGGATTTGTACAGATACATCGCTAGGCAAATAGCCAGTCACAGAAAAGAAAAAAAAAGCTAGCATCATTTTTGATTTTAGCATCTTATAAACATTATTTATTAATTGAGAAAACACCAGACTCTTACACAAACTAAACTTCTAAAATCTACCATGGATTATGAGAAAAATCTACTTATTTATCGTGCTATTATTCGTCGGAGGGACTAACCTGTTAGCACAGCAGGATGCCATGTTCACTAAGTACATGTTTAACAGTCTGTCTTTTAATCCCGCTTACGCCGGATCAAAAGATCACCTTGCGATGAATCTAATCCACCGAACACAATGGTGGGGAATTGAGGGCGCGCCACAAACGCAATCGCTCATTATCCATACACCCATGCCCAACGAGCGAGTTGGGGTAGGTCTTAGCTTGGTAAATGATGAGATTGGACCAACAAATTCTATTCGTGCTAACCTCAGTTATGCTTACCGGATCCCAATGGGTAAAGGAAAGCTTTCGATTGGTTTGCAGGGTGGAGTTATGCACTGGCGTGCTGATTTCAATAAACTAAGTCTGGAGCAAGGTGGTGGTGGTGACGAAGCATTTGAAGAAATGACACCGTCACAATTGTTACCTAACTTTGGAGCGGGTATATATTATTATACGCCGAAATTTTACGTAGGATTTGCAAGTCCTCAGTTGATCGAATATGATCTGCGTGATAATGATATTAATACTAATATCTGGGCGAGACAACAACGGCATTATTATTTTTCTGCCGGAGCGGCTTTCCCAATAAAGGGAGACGCCTTGATTTTCAAGCCATCTATCTTGGTGAAGAATGTAGGCTTACTGAGCAGCTTTAGCAAAGACGATGCGTTCCAAAATTTTGGAGCTCCTACGGAGTTTGATATTGACTTATCGCTGATGTTCCAGCAGGCATTATGGGTGGGAGTTTCCTTCCGTTCTGCCATTGAAGGAATTGTTGGAGACCAAAGTTCCTTTGACTCTGCGGATATCTGGGCAGCCTACTATTTGGCGAACGGATTGCGAATTGGCGTAGCGTACGATTACACGCTGACCAAATTGCAAAGCGTTGCTGGTGGTTCTTTTGAAGTAATGCTTGGATATGAATTTGACTATAAAACAAAGCAGGTGGTAACACCTCGATACTTCTAGACAACAGTAGATTTTAGGTTAGCATTTATTCTAACCTAGAATTCCATAAAAACACAATCCCTTAATTTTAAAGTAAGAAAAATGAAGTTTAAGAAGCTAATTTTAATCATGCTGGTGATGTCCTTTGGGGCTTCCGGTTTGTTCGCTCAGAAGATGAAGCGAGCAGTCAAAGCCATGGAAGGTCTGGATTATCAAGAAGCAATCACCTTGTTTAATCAAGTACTTGAAAAAGACGATAATAGCGAAGCAAAAATTTTACTGGCAGAATGTTACCGAAAGGTAAGTAATTCTGAAGACGGTGAATACTGGTATGGACAAGTAGTTCGACTACCAGAATCCGAGCCGATTCATAAACTTTTTTACGGGCAGATGCTGCAACGTAATGGGAAGTGTGATCTGGCCAAGGAATGGTACGAAAAATACGTTGAAGAAGTGCCCGATGATTTACGAGGACAGTACTTGGTAAAAGCCTGTGATTACGAAGATGAGTTAATGACCAAGAATGCGGGCATTTACGAAATCGTACACCTACCTTTCAATTCTAACGTTGATGATTTTAGCCCCGTTATTTACGGAGATGAAATTATTTTCGCTTCGGAAAGAGATATGGGTGGAGCGGTCAAACGTACGCACACCTGGACGGGAAATCCATTTTTAGAATTATACAAAATCAAAGCAGAGCCCGTTGATAAGGAAGAATGCGGAGAATATACTTTTGGTAATCCTAAAAAATTCTCTAAAGATCTTAACGGAAAGTTTCACGATGCTGCGGTCAGTTTTAATCAAGATCAATCCGAGATTTATTATACACGTAATAATCAGGTAAAGGGTAAGCCTGGAAAATCTGATGATGGTATTGTGAAATTAAAAATATACCACGCACCTAAAAAGGGAGACAACCACTGGGGAGATCTGGAAGGATTACCTTTTAATAGTGATGAATATTCTGTGGCACATCCTACTTTGACGCCAGATAATAATACGTTATATTTTTCTTCTGACATGCCCGGTGGGTTTGGTGGAATGGATCTTTACAAGTCTGAAAAAGAAAGCGGTAGCTGGGGACCACCATTGAATCTAGGACCTGGAATTAATACGGAAGGAAACGAAGTATTTCCAAACTATGATGCAACGGGTAAATTATACTTTTCTTCCGATGGACAAATTGGACTTGGAGGATTAGATATCTACTACATGGAAGACAAAGGAGAAGGAGAATGGGGTATGATCGAAAACGTTGGTTACCCAATCAATACGATCTCTGATGACTTCGGGGTAGTTTTTAACGAAGAAGGTACTTGTGGATTTTTATCTTCCGACCGTGAAGGCGGATCTGGAATGGATGATATCTACAGCTTTAAAAAGATTGCTTCTCCAGTTGAGATTCTGGTTTACGATCGAGAAACCAGAGAACCAATTGAAGGGGCCAGTGTTGTAAACGATTGTACTGGTCTAACGATGACTACGGATGCGGAAGGTAAGATTATCATCGATCAGAGAATGGGAGAGTGTTGTACCTTTACTGCCAGTGCGGAAAATTATTTAGACAACGATGAAAAAGGTTGTACCACGGATATTCCACGAGGAGAAAAAGTATTCGTAGAAATTCCGCTTGATCCAGCCATGGAGTTTGAAATCGAAGGAGTTGTTTTTGATGATAATACAGGTTTGCCACTAGAAGGTGCCATGGTAACTTTGATGAATGATTGCGATAAGGACGAACAAACGTATACCACCGATGTACTAGGTACTTATAACTTTAAATTAGATAAAGATTGTTGTTATACGGTAAAAGGTAGCAAGACGGGTTACATCGCTGCTACGGTAGCGGATCAGTGTACGCGTGGTGAAGAGAAATCACTTACGTTACAGGCAAACCTTAATTTACAGCCAACTTCTGCTACTGAAAATTACGTAGATACGCCAACAGTTGGTTCTCCTTATAAAGATCCGGCTTCGGACTTGTGGACTGATCCAAATACGAATCTTCCTGCGGACGGAGTAATTAACGGAATTACCTACAGGAATGGGTTAATTGTGGACCAAACACCTGGAAGTAGTACATTTACAGAAAGTCCAGTAAGACCTGAAACAGGACAATCCGTTGCTTATCTATTGCATATTTACTATGATTTTGATCAGTCTTATTTAAGAGACGAGGCAGAACCACAGTTACAAGAATTACAGGCGATGCTGGAAAATAATCCTGAGTTTGTCGTAGAGATTGGCTCGCATACAGATTCGCGTGGTTCCAACTACTATAACCGGGCGCTGTCTCAGCGACGTGCTGATTCGGTAGTAAGATGGTTGGTTGCCAATGGTATCGACCGAGATCGTTTAGTAGCGGTAGGATACGGTGAAAGTATCAACGTAAACGATTGTAAAAATCAGATTCCTTGTTCAGAAAGAGAGCATCAGTTGAATCGACGAACAGAGTTTAGAATTCTTGGAAATGTTGGAGACGAAGATGTCCGTGAGGTATCTCGCCCCAAAGAAGATCCAAGAGTAGATGAATGTATTGGTTGTCCTTTCTAGCAATCGTAACATCATCCAATAATTAAGAAACTTCATTATCTTAATATAATGAACCCCGGAGGAATCAGTTAAACTGAATACCTTCGGGGTTTTTTATTTTTAGAATAAAAGTAAAAGCTATTTTGGATTAAAATAATGATCTTATTGACATTAAAGAATTAATCTCTTTCCGCCTGCTGATTTTGATCATACAATCTAATCAGGTCATCCACTTCGTGTGGTTCAACTACTTGTAAAGGGATGTTGATGTTTAATTCGATGTCCTGGATTGCTACCGAGTAACTTTCGTAACGGGGTAGTGGAGCCAATGCCGAAGCAGACATAAAATCGGGAGAAAGTTTTTCGACGGGTTGTAATAATTCTTTCATTTTTTTATGATCGATAAAAGCATCGAAGTCATCTTCTTCTTCCAGGATTAAAGCTAAATAATCAGAGATTCTTTTTTGCTGGGATTTTTTCTTTTTACGTAATTTTTTGGAAGCTTTGTTGTCTTCCGCCTCTTCCATCGGTACGGATTCTGGTACTTCAAAAACAAAATCAGTTTTAGCAACAGAAGTTACTGTAATGGAACCTTCTTCGGAAGGAGAGATTGTTTCGGCGCTAGCGACCAAAGTTTGATCCTGCTGAAACTGATAAAGATACAATCCAGTCATTACAAAAAGAACGACTGCAGCAACTCGGGTGAGTCGTTGTAATTGAATACGTAGTCCCAGGTGTAGTGGAAGATTTGGCTGGACGGATTTCCAAACTTTATCGGATGGCATTACGCTAAATTCGTCAAACCGGGTTTTTACTTCCTGATCGAACTCATTAGGGTCCATCTTTGATTGTATCCGCTCGAAAAAATCTGGATTTGGATTAAATTGGAAATCGGAGAATCGTTCGTTAAACGTTTCATCAAATTCGTGGTTATTGTCGTGTTTATTATTTTTCATGAGGTTATTTATATACTTTCAAGTTGGTTATTAGCTCTATTGTTTACGATGCGCTGTAAGGCGACTCTAGCACGTGATAATTGCGATTTTGAAGTCCCTTCCGAAATTTTCAGCATCTCACTGATTTCCCGGTGGGAAAATCCTTCGATCACGTATAGATTGAAGATAGTTCGGTAACCATCGGGTAATTTTTGGATGCAGTGGAGCAATTCCTGAGTGGCGAGCTGATCTAGAATACTGGCAGCGCTGACGAGTTGCGGTGATTGATCATTAGGAAATAACTCATACCATTTTTTGTTCTTTCTCAAAGCTTCAATTGAATTATTCACAAATATAGTCCGCAGCCATCCTTCAAAAGAACCTTTGTTAGCGTACTGGTGCAATTTGTTAAATACCTTAATAAAGCCTTCCTGTAGAAAATCTTCTGCCTGATGATAGTCTGGAGCGTACCGTAAGCAAACCGCAAACATCGTAGAGGCATACTTGTGAAAAAGTATTTTCTGATAATCTGCTTTTCCGGAAATACACCCACTGATGAGTGCTTCCTGAGTGATGACTGGTAAAGTGTAAGTTGGAGTAATCATAAAAAGTATTTCTGATACTAAATAATATATGGTCTTTCAATCGGTTATTTTGGATAAGGTTAAATATGTGTTTGATAAATTATTTGGCCATCGTATGTTGTTTTAAGAAGGTAATTAATTTTTCAATGGCGCGTCCACGATGACTAATTTGATTTTTTTCTGTTGCCTCCATTTCTGCAAAACTGGTCGTGAATCCGTCGGGAATAAAAACAGGATCATAGCCAAAGCCTTTTTCTCCTATTTTTATTTTCGCTATTTTACCAGTTACAATTCCTGTAAAGGTATGTATTTTTCCTTCTAGAATCAACGCAACTACGGTTCTGAACTGAGCGCTGCGATCATTTTTATTTTTCAAATTTTCCAGCACTAAATCCATATTATTCTGATCGTTGCGTTGTGGTCCTGCGTATCGAGCCGAATAAACACCCGGTGCTCCGTTGAGGGCCATGACCTCCATTCCCGTATCTTCCGCAAAACAATCTTCGCCGTAGCGATCGTAAATATGTTGAGCTTTCTGAATAGCGTTGGCTTCCAAAGTGGGATGGTCTTCCGGAATATCTTCCGTAAAACCAATATCTTTTAAACTTTTGACCTTCATTAATCCCTTGAGTAGTTCGCCAACCTCTTTGGCTTTTCCAGCATTTCCCGTTGCAAAAATAAGTGAGGGAAGTAATGTATTATCCTTTTTCATTGGTCATATTTTCAGGGTTGATAAACATAGACTGCAAACAACTCCATAACGCTGCTTTTTTATTAGTATCTTTCGAAATTTCTACCAAATTATTTGCAAATAAAAAAGAACAATTACCAATACTTTTTGGTTGATATAATTGATTGGTCAAGTTTAAGCCCAATTCTTTTGGGGTTAGTCCAAAACTAATCAAGTGTCGAGGAGCCAAGGTTTTAGAAATATTTTGAAAACTAAAATTTTGGTCTTCCCTTAATTCAATTAATGTCGTATCTTGCTTTAAATCATATTGGACGGCACCCAGGATTTTTGTCAGAAATGTCTCGTCCATAGGCGCACCAACTGCCCGGTAGACGATTACTAGCTGTTTTTGGTTGCTTCCCCGAAGATTTAATTCCGATTTTTTTTCGTCAGAAACGATATACAAATTCGTAGCAAAAAAATCAGGGTTTAATATAAAATTTGATTTCATAAAATATTGAAGAATATAATTTTGTTAGACTGTAATTTAAATAGTAGAAACAGAATTTAAATTTGATTTTCAAGTTAAATATACATAAATTCGTACAGATTTCAAACCTTAATAAAAATCGCTATGACAAAAATTTCCATCCAACCAATAGCCTCCTCTCGTATTTCGAGTGTTGATTTTGATAATATTCCTTTTGGTCGTACTTTTTCTGATCATATGTTTACCGCAGACTATAAAGATGGAGAATGGGGCAATTATCAAATTATTCCCTTCGGACCCTTTACGGTGCATCCGGCTTGTATGGCATTGCACTATGGTCAGGCGATTTTTGAGGGGATGAAAGCCTCAAAGAGCAAAGATGGTCAGCCGATGTTGTTCCGCCCTGAGTTACACGCACAGCGACTCAATGCTTCGGCACGTCGCTTGTCGATGCCGGAATTTCCGGAAACTGCTTTTGTCGATGCGGTAGAAAAATTGGTTGGCCTAGAACACGAATGGATTCCCCCCGCAGAGGGGAGTGCCTTGTATTTGAGACCTTTCATGTTTGGTACCGGTGAGTTTATTGGTGTAGCTCCTTCTGACACATATAAATTTATCATTTTTACTGGTCCAGTGGGTCCTTATTATTCTGCCCCGGTTCGGTTGATTGCGGAAGATGAGTACGTACGGGCAGCCATCGGAGGAGTAGGAGAGGCCAAAGCTGCTGGAAACTATGCTGCATCTTTATTACCCGCTGCTAAAGCTAAAGCTGCAGGTTATGATCAGGTGATGTGGATGGATGCCAAAGAATTTAAATATATTCAGGAAGCCGGGACGATGAATTTGTTTTTTGTAATAGATGGAAAATTAGTAACACCTGAAACGGATGGTGCTATTCTTAAAGGAATTACCCGTCGTACGCTCATTCAAATTGCCCAGGATAAAGGTATTGAAGTGATTGAAAAGCGATTACCCATTGACGAAGTAGTCGAAGCTTACCGAGCTGGAAAACTAGAAGAGTGTTTTGGTTCTGGAACCGCTGCGGTTGTTTCTCACGTTTCAGAAATTACGTATAAAGATTTAACAATGGAATTACCTCCTATGGAAGAGCGTAAAATAGGTAAGATGTTAAAAGCGACCATTGACGGGTTACGCGCCGGAACGGTAGAGGATACTAATGGTTGGGTTCGCCCGATTGAGAAATTGGAACGAGTGGCGGTGTGAGGATTTTAATATTGAGAAGAAAAGTATTTTGTCTCGGCTTGGCTGACAGCCGAGAAGAACGCAGATCGATCGTGTATATCTTTTGCCGTATATATTTTTAATCGTGAATTTTTTACATAGATATTAAGCTACATTGTAGAGTTAATAATACTTTGACCCACTTTTTACTTTTCATCCTAAAATCCAATCCCCTTACTTGCCGTTTTCAATTCTTCTTTTAGAGCGCCCATTCGGATGGCAGTAATGGCTGCTTCTACTCCTTTATTCCCATATTTTCCACCGGATCTATTTCTGGCTTGTTGTTCATCGTTGGGGGTAAGTACGCCGTATATCATGGGTTTACCAGAGGCGATACTTAGGGTAGTTAGTCCTTGGGCAACGGCAGAATTGATATACTCGTTGTGGCTTGTTTCGCCCTTGATCACACAACCGAGACAAATTACTGCATCCAAACGGTGTCGGCCTGCCAGCATTTTGGCACCAACTGGTAGTTCAAACGCACCAGGTACCTGTGTGGTGTAGATATTATCTTCCGCGGCACCGTGTTCGATCAGGGTATCGTAACAACCTTCGTAGAGTGCGTGGGTTATTTCCTTGTTCCATTCAGAAACGACGATTCCAAATTTTAGATCTGTGATATCCGGAAGTGATTGATGGTCGTATTCTGACAAATTTTTTAAGGCACTGGCCATGATGATATTATTTTAGGTGAACATTTAAAAAAGGGCGAAGTGGATTGATCCGCCTCGCCCTTTCACAATTTTTTTATTGCTCGACTATTTTACATAGCAGCAGCACTTGCTCGCATGAGATATTTTTCAGCATCTTGAGCAAAACGGGAGCGTGGGTATTTTTCTTTAATTTTTGTAAAAGCATCTTTGGCAGCAGCGTTGTTGTTATTTTTCATTTCCAGCAATCCTTCCTTAAGCAAGTAGTAAGGTGTTACCCCTTCATTGTCACCTGCGTTGGCTGCTTTTTTATAATAGCTCAAAGCCTGATCCATATCATTCTTTTCGGCGAAGGCATCTCCCAACAAACCATTTTTGAGGATGGGGCCAATTTCGCCCGCTCCGTCATAATCGTTAAGATGATCGATAGCTGCGTCAAATTCACCCAACTGTAGGTAAGAAATACCGGCATATAATTCTGAGCTATTACCTGAGGTGGTACCGCTATAATTTTTGGCTAAATCAGCAAAACCTTCGTAGCCTCCTCCCGGATTGGTCAGCGCCAAAGCAAAAGAATCCTGAGAAAATTGAAATTGAGCCTGTGTCATTTGTTCAACCGCTTGTTTTTCTTTTGGTGCTACGTAAAATTGTTTGTAAAGCATATAAAGGCCGATCAATACCACGGCTGCTACCAATACACCAAAAATGGTATTTTGATTATCTTCCAAAAAACCTTCGGATTGTTTTTCCTGGGTTGCTACCACGTCTACCAGGTTTTCTTCCTCCTGCTTGTTTTTTCTAGTTCGGTTTCTTCTAGTTGCCATAAGTAAGGTGCTTGATTTATTTAGTTTTCATTCCTAAGAATGGTAATTTGGGCGCAAAAATAAGCAATCTTTCGAGAAAATGTAGAAAAATTATACTTATGAATAAACTTCCGAATGTTCCAATGCGCTCTGTACTCGTTTTTTTAATAAAAAAGTGGATATACTGCCTTGAATTGTACGGCAATATATCCACTTAGTTAGCCTATCAGGCCAAAAAATTAGGCGAGATATGATATTACTCTAAATAAGGATAATCTTTCTGGACATAATTGTCTTCGTAAAGGCCAGACCCATCTGGATATTCTGAATTTTCGGCAAATTTAACTGCTTCCTCAATTAATTTTTTAATCTTATCCTTGATGGCTTTGATATCCGCTTCGGTTGCCATCTTTCCATCCAAAATCCGTTTTTCTGTAATTTTGATAGGATCTTTATCTTTGTAATCATTTAATTCGTCTTTGGTGCGGTATTTAGCCGGATCAGAAACGGAGTGACCTTTATAGCGATATGTTTTAATTTCGAGGAAGTAAGGGCCTTTACCACTACGAATGTGTTTGGCTGCTTTTTGAATGGCTTCGTGTACCGTTTCTGGTTGCATACCATCCACTGCTTCGTTTGGCATTCCGTAGCCGTCTCCCATGCGGTGTAAGTCTACCACATTACTGGTTCTTTCGACGGAAGTCCCCATAGCGTATCCATTATTTTCACAGATAAAAAGTACGGGTAATTTCCAGGTCATGGCCATGTTGAATGCTTCATGTAAGGCTCCCTGACGGGCAGCACCATCTCCAAACATGGTGACAGAAAGGTTTTTTGTACCCCGGTATTTTTCTGCAAAACCGATTCCGGCTCCAATTGGAATTTGTGCTCCAACGATACCGTTTCCACCAAAATAGTTGTTCTCTTTTGAAAAGAAGTGCATAGAACCCCCTTTACCGCCGACGATACCCGTCTTTTTTCCAAATAATTCGGCCATCGCTTCCTTTGGCGTGACTCCACGCCCCAATGCTATTCCGTGTTGGCGGTAAGCCGTCACGATACAATCATCTTTGGTAAGCGCCGACTCCATCCCCGCGGCAATAGCTTCCTGACCAATGTAAACGTGACAAAATCCACGGATTTTCTGTTGTCCGTACATCATCAAAGCTTTTTCTTCAAAACGACGAATTAAAAGCATTTGCTCGTACCATTCGAGATACAACTCCTTGGAATACTTCGGTTTAGAAGTTTTAGTCTTATTCTTATCTGCTACTTTGCCCATATTTGGTATTTGAATTGAATTTTTTAAATATAAAAAAATTTACTCTACAAAGATAGTGAAGTCATACCCAAAATCAAAATCAATATTGATTTAAAATTCGTCTTCTGAAAGGATATATGGTAGGTTCAACGGTATGATTCTCGTTTATAAACCAAAAAGTAGAAAAAAGCTAACCGGCCAGAAATTCCGTTTTTTTATAACTTAGTTCTTGCTTACTTTTGCCGGAATGACAATGCTCGAACTTAAATTGGTAAATTTTAAAAACTATGAAGATCTTGAGGTATCTTTTTCACCGCAGCTAAATTGCTTCGTGGGAATGAATGGGATGGGGAAGACCAATCTGTTGGAAGCGATTTATTATCTCTGTATGACCAAAAGTAATTTTGGGACTAATGATCGGCAGATGGTTCGACAGGGAGAAAGTTTTTTTAGAATTGAAGGACAGTTTGCGCAAAACGATAAGATCGTGGCCAAGGTGATTCCTGGGAAACAAAAAAAGTTTGAGCGTAACGACGTAGCGTACGATCGACTTATGGAGCACATTGGAGAAATTCCGGTGGTGATGATTGTTCCCGATGATACTCAATTGGTTTCGGAGGGAAGTGAGGAACGTCGGCGATTTATTGATACGACCCTTTCACAATTAGAAAACGGTTATCTAAAAATGTTGATGTCTTACAATAAAGTCCTTAAGCAAAGGAATGCTGCTTTGAAAGGAATGGGCAAATCCGGTTATTATGATGATCGTTTAATCCAAACTTATAATGAGCAATTATTGACTCCGGCGGATTTTATTTATCAGGCGCGAAAGAAATTCATAGCGGAATTTTTGCCAGTTTTTCAACGTTTTTATCAGGTGATTTCCAATGATGCGGAACAGGTGGCGGGCGAATATATTTCAAAACTTGCGCAGGAAAGTCTAAAAAAATTACTGATAGAAAGTGAGCAAAAGGATCGAATTCTGCAACGGACAACCGTAGGAGTCCACCGGGATGACCTCAAGTTTATGATTGGTGGGAATCCATTGCGAAAATTTGGTTCACAGGGACAGTTAAAGTCTTTTGTTTTAGCACTTAAACTAGCGCAATTTGAGTTTTTGAAACAACAAAAAGAAAAAAAACCATTGTTGTTGTTAGACGATATTTTTGATAAGCTGGATCGGCACCGGGTTGCGCAATTGATCGGATTATTACTAGAGCAGGATTTTGGGCAAATATTCATTACCGATACACACGAAAATCGGCTAGAAAAAATTGTTGAGCAATACGCCACAAATTATCGTAAATTTACGGTAGAGAACGGGAGGGTTTTAGGCTAGGGAATAATACCTCATTCCTTATAGCTAGGACAGGTGTTGAATATCGAATATTTAATATTGATTTTCAGGTCTGTCATCTGGATGAAATTACTATTTTAAATGGTTGCTTTTTGATTGTTTTATAATTGAGATTTGTTTGTCCGATCAGTAGTTTTTTAAAAAAGCCAAGTAAAAATTTCATCCTACTCAGTATAGATTTCAGTCTTCTAACTTCAAAGCCTTTTTGAAAAAATAAATATCATTACTTGTTTATTCCTTAATATGAAAAAATATAACGATCAGGAACTAAAAGATGTACTCGCCGAGATGATGAGCTCCCGGCGTCTCAAACCAAAGCTGGATCAGCTGAAGGTCAAATCAATCTGGGAATCCACCATGGGGGCCAGTATTAATAAATACACGAAGAAAATTAGCTTAACGAAAGGAAAACTATTTATCAAAATAGATTCGGCCCCGCTCAAGCAAGAGCTGAACTACGGTAAAGACAAAATTATTAAAATGATGAATAAAGAAATTGGGGAAGAAATAGTCACCGACGTAATTATTCACTAGTTATGCGAATCAGGAGTTAAAACTTAGCTAAGGGATCATTAAAATAATCAACTCAAACCTTTATAACTTATTTTTTAATCGATCCTAAGCCTTATTTGTTGAGTAGAAAATTTATGCTATTTGCCATCGGCTTGTAGCCGAGACACGCCGCTTCTTTTTTTAAACTTCAGATATTACAATTCGACTGCTAATTTCTATTTTTTCCTTATTTTAGCTGTATGAAAAGCACAACAATTCGCCTGGGCGGTGTCCCGGAACATTTTAACTTACCCGTTCATTTAGCCCACGAAAAAGGAGACTTTGCCGCTAGAGGTGTTAATCTCGAATGGACTACTTTTAAAGGAGGAACTGGACAGATGACCAAGGCCCTTCGGAACGATGAGGTGGATGCTTGTATTTTACTTACCGAGGGAATTATTACTGATATTGCCAATGGTAATCCCTCGCTGATCATTAGTGAATACGTAACTTCTCCCCTGATCTGGGGCATTCATACGGGAGCTGAAAATACCCTCCGTCATCATAGTGATATTTACGATAAAAATTATGCGATCAGTCGTTTCGGATCGGGATCTCACCTGATGGCGATTGTAGACGCAAACAGCCAGGGAAAAAGTATTGCGACGGAACAATTCAAGATTATTAAAAATCTGGATAGAGCGCTAATTTCACTAGCTGATTTAGAGACAGATGTTTTTTATTGGGAAAAATATACGACCAAGCCTTACGTCGATGCGGGACAATTACGCAGAGTAGGAGAATACCTTACCCCCTGGCCCTGTTTTATGATCGCAGCTACTAAAAAAGCCATCGCAGAAAAGCCGGATACGCTGATCCGAATGCTGCGGACGATTCATGACAGTTGTGACTATTTTATGCAATCGGATGATAATATTGATTTGGTAGCGAAGCGCTACGGAATTTTACCGAATGATGCTGCTAACTGGTATCACAAAACTTCCTGGGCGATTCACGGCTGGGTTAGTAATAAGATTTTAAAAAATGTGATTTATCATTTGAAGACGGCCGATATTTTAAAGGAAGGGCAGGAGAATGAGGAACTGGTTTGGAAACGGTAAAATAAATAATTGCCATAAAATTCAAACGAAATGATTGCGTAGGACTCGGTTGGAAATCAGCTTCTTGTATGCACTGTGATCAGTGTATGAACGGTCAGCATCATCTTTGCCAGTATGGTGAAAGTACCATCGTTGGACGCCACGGTAGTTTTGCGGACCACGTGCGCAGTCACTGGTCCTGGACGAATGTTGAAAAAAAAGAATCCCAAAATTTAGTATTACCTAAAATTCGGGATAACTTTTTTTAATTATAACCAACTTTTTTGATTATACCTTAGCAGTTTTAACTGTCTTTATAATTCGAGCGGCAATTTTGTAAGGATCACCATTAGAAGCAGGTCTTCTATCTTCTAACCATCCTTTCCAGCCTTTTTCCACTGCAATAATTGGAATACGAATAGAAGCTCCTCTATCAGAAACACCCCAGGAAAAATCTGTAATGGCAGCAGTTTCATGCAAACCAGTTAAACGTTGGTCGTTAAACTCACCGTAAACCGCAATGTGCTCATCAACAACCGGGCGGAAAGCTTCACAAATTTTAGCGTATACATCTTTATCTCCAGAAGTTCTTAAGGCAGTGTTGGAGAAATTTGCGTGCATACCGGAACCATTCCAATCCATATCTTTTCCTAATGGTTTTGGATGATAATCAATATACCATCCGTATTGTTCAGTCAAACGGTCTAATAAATATCTAGCGATCCAGATTTCATCACCCGCTTTCTTGGCACCTTTTGCGAATAATTGAAATTCCCACTGGCCAGAAGCAACTTCCTGATTAATTCCTTCAAAATTAAGACCGGCGTCAATACACAAATCAGCGTGTCTTTCAACTAAATCTCTACCGTGTGTATTTTTTCCGCCAACAGAGCAGTAATACATACCTTGTGGAGCAGGGTATCCACCAATTGGAAATCCTAGTGGTAGTTGCGTTTTAGTATCCATGATAAAATATTCTTGTTCGAAACCAAACCAGAAATCATTATCATCATCATCAATGGTCGCACGTCCGTTAGATACGTGAGGTGTTCCATCTGCATTCATAACTTCGGTCATCACTAAATAACCGTTAATTCTAGTTGGATCTGGATAAATCGCAACGGGTATCAATAAACAATCCGAAGAGTCACCGGAGGCCTGTTTGGTTGATGAACCGTCAAAAGACCACTTTCCTAATTCTTCCAGGGTTCCTTTAAAGTTTTCGTGCTCTTCAACTTTAGTTTTGCTTCTCATGTTTTGAGTTGGAAAGTAACCATCTAACCATATGTACTCAAGTTTGATTTTTGCCATAGAACTGTTTTTTTTATTGTAAAATTTAATGAATGTATTCTTAAATTGAATGCAAAGATACCTGTACAATGATAGGTTCTTTTTTTCCCGTTTTTATTTTTAAGTAATTTTTGCAAACTTAGCGTAAATCATTATTTTTTTATAGCCTAATAAATAGTCTTTACACAGTATTTAAATCGGCTTATTCCTATCTAACTGACTGATAAACAGATTTTTATGCCTAAGCAAATGACGAGACCCAATAACCAAAGGCGGTATCTATTTACACTGGTTCATTCGATGAATAAGGCAGAAAAGCGGAATTTTAAGCTTTACAGCAAAAAAATGGAAGAAAATACTGGTCTTAAATTGAGACTATTATTTGACGCAATTGCAAAGACAAAAAACTATGATGAGAAAAAGATAAAGGAAAAATTACCGGATATCTCTCCTGCGCAATTATCCAATTTAAAGCGACATTTATACCAACAAATCCTGACCAGTCTGCGGTTATTATCCATTCAAAAAAATGTTGAAATTCAGATACGGGAGCAGATTGATTTTGCGCGAATTTTGTACGGAAAAGGACTGTTTTATCAAAGTTTGAAAATTCTGGAAAATGTCCGTACCCTCGCTCGAGAAAATCATTTGGATTTATTATTATTGGAAATTTTAGAATTTCTAAAACTGATTGAAGAGCGCCACATCACGCGTTCCCGACAGGAGGAAGGAAAGATGGAACGCCTCGAAAATGATGCCCTGCGGCGGTCGGAAATTATTCATAATAGTTGTCAACTTTCCAATCTAAAAATTTCTATTCACGGATTTTATATTCGTTATGGTCATATTCGTAATGACCTGAATAAAACGATGGTGAAAGAGGTTTTTCGCGAAAAACTTAATAAAATCGATCAGTCAAAACTAACCTTTTTTGAACGGGTATATCTTTATCAGTCTTGGGTATGGTATTATCATATCCTGCTTGATTTTGAAAAATGTTTTGTTTACGCTAAAAAATGGATTGACGTTTTTGAGGAGGCACCTAAATTGATTGAAGAAGATCCGGATTTATACCTAAGGGGCTACCATTATGTTTTGACCAGCCTATATCATCAGAGAGATCAAATTGCGTTCAAAAAATTTTTAAAAAAATTTGCTAAATTTTATCACGAAAATTATGAAGGCTTTAATTATAACTCCCGGATGATCGCTTCTCTGTATTTTTATAGTGCGGTGATTAATCAGTATATCATGAATCGGCAATTTCGGGCGGGGGTAGCAATGGTTCCTAAAATCACTGACTTTCTGAACAAATTCTCAGATTTACTCGACCAACATAGAGTATTAATTTTTTATTTTAAAATTGCCTACCTCTATTTTGGTTCTAAAGACTACGAAAAATGTCTGGATTATCTGGATAAGATTCTGGATTTAAAAGTAGCGCATCTACGGGAAGACTTGCAGGCATATGCGCGTATTTTATTGCTACTTGCCCACTACGAATTAGGTCATTTTATCCTACTGAATTCTTTAATAAAATCTACCCACCGTTTTTTAAGCAAACTAAAAGAACTGACCGAAGTACAGCAGGAAACCCTTCGTCTATTTCGTACCCTGGTGCAACTGCCCCAAAATGAGCACCAGCCAGTGTTGGAAGCGTTTAAAGAAAAAATGAAAATACTCAAAGAGGATGAATTCGAGAAGCGGAGTTTTATTTATCTGGATGTATATCAGTGGGTGGAGGGGAAGCTGAGCGGGAAGCGGTAAAAGTAACTGTATTTCACCGTTTAAGATAAAGATAGAAATGTTGAGCCTTTCCCACATCTGTGAGGGAAAGGCTCAATAATTTTATTTTGGCTTGAAGCCGTAGATTAAAAAAGACTAATCTTCCGTCTCTTCATCCTCATACGGCGTTTCCTCCGCATCCTCCGGCATCTCTATTTTATTGATCATCGGTAGTCCAACATATTTGCCTTCTGCACGGCTGATGGCTCCAAAACCGAGAATTCCGCCACTGGCCTTGGCTACATGCTCCGCAAAAGTAACAAAGCTATGGTAAAAATGGGCAGCTTGTAAATGATCCATTTTTGGGAAAATATCGTTTAATTGTGCGAGTTCTTCGCTGATCATTTTGATGCGATCGTCTGTCCCTGTTGGCAAGGTATTGATTAGTTCGTCCAGATGAGTAGCAAATTTGTCACCCACCAGCTTGTAATAGCCTTCTAGCGCAGGAGGATGCTGGTAGCCCCTTATTTTCATAATCTTGGCCGCCCATTCTTTCTCTTCGGAGTCGATATTCCCGTCGGCGCCGGCGATCAAAGCAGTGATCAGTGGAATCGCGTTTATTAATAATTTTTGTTCCGTGTCGTTTAGTCCGGCAAATTGTGGAATCATGAATTTTTAGTTTGTTTAGATTAAAAGAAATACAGGATAAGATCCTAAGGCTAAATTTTATAGCCACAAAGGCACAAAGAAATTCTACCCGTCGGCTTAGCGGTTCATTTACTTCTCGTACTGTCGTACTCGACTCTACTAGGTCATTCATTCATCCTTCGGAAAAACGCTTTGTGACTTAGTATCTTTGTGGCAATTTATTTTTATTCTCCACAAAGAGAAAAGGATTATTGGGTACTTTTCAATCCGGTAATTAAATAATAAGTTTTCTACCAATAAGTTTAGTAAAATAACAAGATCTGTTTAAGTTTCTTTTTAGGACGTACAGACCTCCGCAAAGATACCCGCAAATTTAAGAAAATTAACTCAAATTGTGTAAAACAGCATGAATTAGAATTAGAATGTGAATGGAACAGGGACAACCACCGAGTGATAATCTTCGATTGACTGGAATCATTCTAATTCTAATTCCATTCCCAAAGCCATTATTTTCTTGCTACCTTTGTATGAAATCAGAAGTTGCCTAAATATACCGATATAAAGAGTTGGCAAAAAGGGAAAGCCATAGGGACGTGTAATAAATAATTGTCCGTTTTGACTTTTTAAAATTAATTTATGTTTCGTTATTTTTATCAGGGCTCCAACAAGGATTACCTCAAAAAATGCCTCGTCTAAATCAATTTTTAAGTCGTCTAAACTGGAAACTTATTTAATCCAAGTCCTTAGAAGTAAACCCTGCTAACAGCCCCAATCAATGTTCAACATTGGAGATTCAATATTCAAAAAATCACATTTTGACAAAAAAAGAGAAAACAAAAAAGCCCAACAAAAAGGTCACGCCCCTAATGAAACAATACGGGGATATCAAAGCCAAATACCCCGATGCGATCCTTCTTTTTCGCGTAGGTGATTTTTACGAAACCTTTGGCGCAGATGCGGTTACTGCCTCTCGCGTATTAGGCATTATTCTTACCAAAAGAAATAATGGTGGCAGCGATATCGAACTGGCGGGTTTTCCACATCATTCCATGGATCTTTATTTGCCCCGACTGGTTCGGGCCGGTTTTCGGGTGGCGGTTTGTGAGCAGTTGGAAAAACCTTCTAAAGAAAAGAAAATTGTTAAACGTGGAGTGACGGAATTAGTGACGCCCGGAGTCACGACGAGCGATAAGATACTGGATCACAAAACCAATAATTTCCTGGCCGCCCTGAGTTTTGGAAAAAAAGAACAAGTAGGTGTTTCTTTTTTGGATTTGAGCACCGGCGAACTGATGGTCGCCGAGGGAAATATTTCTTTTGTGGACAAATTGCTACAAAGTTTTCAACCTTCGGAAATAATTTTTTCCAAGAATTATGCGAACTACTTTTCCGAAACTTTTGGTACCCGCTTTTATACGTATCCGCTGGACGAGTGGATTTTTACGCAGGATTTTACCCAGGAACAATTGCTCAATCATTTTAAAGTAAAATCGCTGAAAGGTTTTGGGGTAGACGACTTGTCGCTGGCGCATCAGGCGGCTGGTGCTAGTCTACACTATCTGGCAACGACCGAAAATAACAATATCAAACATATCACGCGGATCAGCCGAATTCAGGAGGATCGCTACGTTTGGCTCGATCGCTTTACCATCCGAAATCTGGAGCTTATTTATAGTCCACACGAAACGGGCGTACCCTTGATCAATATTCTGGATAAAACGATTTCTCCCATGGGTGCCCGCTTATTGAAAAAATGGGTGGTGCTACCACTTTGTGTACCTACCGCCATTCAAAGTCGCCTGGATACGGTGGAATATTTTACGAAAGAAACGGAATTTAGAGAAGTCATCGCTAACGGGATTCAACAGATTGGCGACCTGGAAAGATTGATCTCGCGGGTACCACTCGGCAAAATTAATCCACGGGAAATTATTCAATTGTCCAAAGCAAGTCTGGCCATTGGCCCTATCAAGGAAGCACTCGTTGATGCCAAAAGTAAGGTGTTGACCAGCCTCGGTGCGCAACTTGATCCTTGTCCCGAATTAATTCAGACCATCCAGAAATATCTACAACCGGAACCTCCGGTTAACCTAAACAAGGGAGGCGTGATGGCCGATGAACTAGACGATGAACTGGATGAATTACGTAATATTGTTAAAAATGGAAAAAATCTGTTATTAGAGATTCAGCAAACCGAAGCCAAACGTACCGGGATTGATAATTTAAAAATAGGATTCAATAATGTCTTTGGATATTATTTAGAAGTTACTAATAAATACAAAAATAAAGGCCTGATTCCCGACGACTGGACGCGTAAACAAACGCTAACGAATGCCGAGCGGTATATCACCGAAGAACTAAAAAAACTGGAGGCTAAAATTCTGGGTGCCGAAGAAAAAATTCTTACAATCGAAGAAAGATTATTTGAAGAACTGGTTATTAAATTGGCGGACTTTATTCCACCGATACAGAAAAATTCGAGCAGTATTGCCCGTCTTGACTGCCTGCTGGCCTTTGCCAACGTAGCTATTCGCAATAATTATTGTAAACCTACGGTCGATGATTCCTTCGTGGTAGACATCAAGGCCGGCCGGCATCCAGTTATTGAGCAGCACCTGGAACTGGGCGATGCCTACGTTCCCAACGATGTATTTTTGGATAACGACGAGCAACAACTGATGATGATTACGGGTCCTAATATGGCGGGTAAATCAGCACTTCTTCGTCAGACGGCGCTGATCTGCCTGATGGCACAAATGGGTAGTTTTGTACCTGCGGAAAGTGCTAGAATTGGATTGATTGATAAAGTATTTACAAGAGTGGGGGCCACGGATAATATCAGTTCGGGGGAATCTACTTTTATGGTTGAAATGAATGAGACGGCGAGTATTATGAATAATATCTCGGATCGTAGTTTAATTTTGATGGATGAAATTGGGCGTGGAACGAGTACCTACGATGGGATTTCCATTGCCTGGTCGATCACCGAATATTTACACAACAATGGTCAGTTTCGCCCCAAAACTTTATTTGCTACCCATTATCATGAGTTAAACGAACTGGCTAACAAGTTTGAACGAATTAAAAACTGGAGTATCGCTACCAAGGAACTGGATCATAAAGTGATCTTTTTGCGTAAGCTGGTGCCAGGTGGGAGTAATCACAGTTTTGGGATTTACGTCGCAAAAATGGCGGGAATGCCTAGATCGGTGGTGGAGCGTGCTCAGTATATTTTGAGTCAACTGGAACAAAAATCTATTCAAACGGAGGGCGACTCCTCGGATGTTCCGACTACGAAAAATAAGAAAGGTGCCATCAAAAAACAGCTAGAAAATATTTCCGCTTCTCCGCTGCAATTGAGTATTTTTGAATCAACCGATCCTGCGTTGGTAAAACTGAAAGAAACATTAGCAGGGCTGGATTTGAATGGTATGACGCCCATCGAGTGTATGATGAAACTTAGTGAACTCAAAGGCATGCTATAAAATTACCAGAGTCCCTATCATTGACTAATTGACAAATCAAATTTAGCGACTCTGGTCCACCCAATCCGGTACTTGCTAAACCAGACAGTACTTTGTACAGTGCCCTAATTTTTTGTTATCTAACAAAAGAAACAAAAAAAATAGCAGGTGTTGTTTTCAAAAATCTGGTTTTTTGAATAAAACAAGTTTCTCAAATGTAGGAATTTTATTTAAAATAAATGCTATAACTAGTACAAAAAGGGGATAGATCCAACGATCATTTATCTATTAATTTTCGTTTGCGTTTAGAAATGGTAATATTAACCGCTTCGACCACGAGTGCGAAAGCCATAGAAAAATAAATGTATCCTTTTGGAATGTGGAAGTCCAGACCATCGGCCAATAGCGCCAGGCCAATCATAATTAAAAACGAAAGTGCGAGTACTTTGATCGTAGGATTTTCATCCACAAAACTGCTAATTTTATTAATCGCCAGCATCATAATCAACACGGATACGATCACCGCAGCAATCATTACTTCGACGTGCTCCGCCATTCCGACTGCCGTGATTACCGAGTCCAATGAAAAGATAATATCGATGAGAATGATTTGAGTAATAACATTCCAGAAAGTGACTTTTTTTAAACTGATGGTTTCTTCTTCGTGGGCATTTTCTATTTTCTCGTGTATTTCATTGACACTTTTATAAATCAAAAATAGACCACCAAGAATCAAAATGATATCCCGTCCAGAAATTTCGTTCCCTAGTATGGTAAACAATGCGCCCGTCAACTTCATGATCCAGGTGATGGACAACAATAATAAAATTCGGGTAATCAACGCAAATCCAAGTCCCCAGGTTCGGGCCTTTCCCTGCTGTTCTTTTGGTAGTTTTTGAGAAATGATGGAGATGAAAATAATATTATCTATTCCCAGAATAATCTCTAAAACACAGAGTGTTAAAAAAGACATCCAAATATCAGGATTGGTTAACCATTCCATTTTTTAATAGTTTTTAGTATGTGATTAAGTATTTTCTTGCTGGTTGGCTGGTCAGCCAGTTGGCCTGTTAGCTTTCTTCTAACGTGAAATAACGCGGAAGAGCAGCTAACCAGCTAACAGGCCAATTAGCCGATTACTGGCTTTGAATCCATTCGGTAATTTCTTTCAATACTTCTTCCGAAAAAGTCTCTTCCAGTATTCCGTATTCGCTCACCAGTCCGGTTTCACAGGTTTGAAATAAGTGATTAAGATTGGGAAATTTTCTGGTAGAAAACACCTTGTTTCCTCCTTGGTTCAGTGCCGCTTCGATGGCTGCCAAATTTTCTGTAGCGGGGACTTGTAGATCTTTTCTACCGTTTAATGCCAGAACAGGGATCTGTATTTTTTGGAGTATCGGCGCCGGATCGTGCTTGATAAAATTCATCATCCAGGGACTCGACAACTGGTCTGCCAGCCGATACAACTGGTCTTCTGGCAGCAAATTATTATAGCTAGTACGGAAGTAGGTTATCAGACTATCTCTTACGGTTGGATCATTGTTCTCCGTTTGAAGTATCCAGTCGTAGGCGCCGCCCATGACTACTTGCCCGCGTTCAATCATTGGATCAGGGACTCCACTGGCCTTTTCGATGGTTGCCTTTTGTAATAACATCAACTCTTTACCGGGTAGTCCAGGACCCGCCAATAAGATAATAAAGCTAACGGTGTTGGGTGTACTAGCGACCATAGGCGCAATCATTCCTCCTTCACTATGTCCCATCAAACCAATTTTATCAGCAGCAATATCTTTTCTACTTTTCAAATAGGTTACCGCTGCCTTTACATCCTCCGCAAAATCAAGAGAAGTCGCCCCACTAAAATCACCCTTCGAATTACCGACCCCTCGGTCGTCAAAGCGTAGGACACCAATACCCTGACGAGTCAGGTAATCGGCGATTACTAAAAAAGGCTGATGTCCAAAAATTTCGGCATTTCTATTTTGCGGGCCACTGCCACTGATGAGGATGACGGTGGGAAAATTAGTTGCGTTGCGGGGCAGCGTTAGGGTGCCCGCAAGAGTCGTCTGATCTTTGGTGTTTTTAAATTTAATATTTTCTTCCCGATAAGGAAAAGGAGGCTGCGGAGTTTGCGGTCGAACCAATGCGGTGGCTTTGGCAGTAACTCTTTTTAGGTCAAGCGGTAACAAAGTCCCCATTTGTTTAAATTCCCCTTTGACCAGTGAATCGTTTTGTAGAATTCCAAAATAAGTCATCCCAATTGCATCTACCGAAATATTAAGCGTAGAGTCCTGAAACTGAATGGCCGTAACCGGAATTCCCTGGGCGCCCTGTTTGGGTACATCCAGGGTGGCCGAATAATTATTTTCTTTTTTTAAAATATTAAAATACAGCTCAAGTTCCGTCCCCTGTATTTTTAATAAGCCCATCCACTTACCGTTCACCTGAGCCTTAACGGAAGTGAGTAGAAGAAGTAAGAATAGGCTAGTGAGGATATTTTTCATAATTGTCCTTAAACGGAGCAAAGAAATAACTTTCTTTAGTAAAGTTATAAAATTCTGAGGAAGTATCTAAAAAATCCCTTTCCGGTATATTTTCTACCAAAAAGGGATTTTCATTACCAAACGATGAGCTTACTCTAAAAAGTGTCTTCGCGCCTTAGTAGCTATAAATTTTATCTTTTAAGACTTTTGTCCTGTACTTAGAATTTATACAATTCCTGTCCAGCCTCATAATATTTGTCACCGGGTATCCAAAATACAGATTGATTTGTATTTCCAATCAAGCGGCAGGCGTATACATAAGATTTAAAAAACTTTTCCAGATAGTTATAGTCAAGCGTTTCCGGTCCGTCGGCGGCTTGATGATAATAACGATTGACGACCTCATCAAAAGCGGTAATGCCCATACTAAAAGTAGGAGCAGGAACTCCCTTAGCAGCAAAATTGACGTTGTCCGAACGGTCGAATAGTCCCTGTTCCGGAATGGCATCCTCTTTGGCGTCCAGCCCAAAAGTAGAACAGGCCTTTTCGATCAACGGTTGGGCGAGTGTACGGGTCAGACCAATGATGGTTACCCGGCTGGTATCGTTGTAACCTGCGTTGTCACTATTAAAACAATAGATAGCTTTGTCCAGGGGCATCATTGGATGATTGGCGTAATAGTCTGAGCCCAACAATCCTTTTTCTTCACCTGTAAAAAAGATAAATTGAGCAGACCTTCGGGTGGGATATTTAGCAATATTTTCGGCGGCGGAAAGAACAGTAACGCTACCGACGGCGTTGTCTCGGGCTCCGTTATAGATCGTGTCCCCTTGAGCATCTGCCGCGCCAATACCGACGTGATCATAATGAGCGGAGTAAATAACGTATTCATCTTTAACAGCTGGATCGGTTCCTTCGACCATTCCGACGACGTTGTAGGTTTTAACTTTTTCTTCTTTTAGACCGCTAACCTGAATTTTTCCACGGCTGCCTTGTCCTTTTTTCAGGATGGCAATGGCCGCTGGATCACCTGCGTTGACCCATAAATGAGGGGTATTATCTTTCTCTTCGTCGGGGTCATTTTCATCTACGATGGTTCTGGGTTGATTTAGAAATTGTAGCAGGAAAGACCACGGAAGTTGCGCATTGCTATAGATTTCTACGACGGCTTTGGCGCCAAAATCACTGCCTCTTTGTTGCTTGTCGCGTCCGGCGTAAAACCATTCTTGTGGGTTGGATTGTCCTTCGTATCCCGCTAGGGTGACCACTACTTTATCCTTGGCGTTGCCACTTTTAAAATCTTCTTCCGTACCGTGATTTAGGAAAACAATTTCTCCTTCAAGGTCCGTATTTTCTCCATTGAGCAGCAGAAAATCCTTACCCAGTTCAAAAGTAGTGTTCTCCACTTTGATGGTACCGCTGGTGGCTGGTGTAATTTTTTTCATGGGTACTTGTTGCAAGTAACTGTCTGCGCCTGGAATCTTTTTTACTCCGTAGCGCTCCAGGGTTGTGGCGAGATAGCGAGCGGCAATGTTGAGTTCGTTGGAAGGGGTATCCCGACCGGCCATTTCGTCGGAGGCTAGGAAATAAATATGTCCTTTGATCGTGTTTACGTTTACTGTTTCTTCGGTCAGATTTTTATCCGTTGGAATTAATTTTTCTACTCTGGCAACGTTTGTTGCTTTACAGCCAAATAGCAGCACTAAAGAAAATAGTAAAAATATACGGGAAGTAATACTTGTCATAATTATTTTTATTATTGTGGTAAGAATTTTTCTAAGGAATGAGGTATTAATAAATGCAGATTCAAGGCGAACTTTTTTTTGCCAATCAAGGACGTAAAATGGGCGTTATGCCTAGCATAATAACTATTTTATGGACGCAGAGTGGTGGAAAAAGAGGAAGTATAGAATCGTCATTTATTTTGTCAACATTTTTAGTAAGAAAACAAGGCGAAATTAAGAAAAAAAACGGACTGCCCTGTTTCGAAAAGATAATAAGATGAAAATTAAAATACTAATTATTTTGTTGTGGATGGGTCATTTATCTACTGCCCAAAATCCGGAAGTAAGAAAAACGGAATGGAGCCTGAGAACGGGTACCTCGGTGGATTATAAATTTAATAAAAAATGGAAGACAGACCTCAATTGGGAATCCAGATTTAACGATGATATATCTGCCTACGACGAATCTCTGGCCCAGTGGGGAGTCTCTTACCGTACGCCCTGGGATATAAGATTACAGAGTTCGTTTAGACATTATTTCACGCCAGATAAGCTGGATTCTTACCGATTAAGCTGGGGATTGAAATACGGTGAATTTATTGAAGATTCTCCTTTTGAAATTTCAGTACTCTTGCGATATCAGCGAGATAATGTTTATAAAAAATCAGAGCGGGAGGTCGAACCGGGTTGGCGTTTTAAGGTGAGCTTTGTCTACGAGGCTTATAAAAATCTGAGTTTTGTTCTGGAAGACGAGATTTTTTATGAGCAGAAAGGAGAAAGCGAATGGGACAAAAACCGGATAACTACTGGCATAGAATGGGTACTTAACGATCAAATGGAATTGATTGGGTTTTATCGTTTTGAGAATGAACTAGGTACTGCGTTGGCGGATTTTGATCACACCCTAGGCCTTTATTTAGCCTTTAAACTGGAGAAGCAAAATAAGGAAGACGAAGACGCGAAGCGAACTCGTCACTTCGGTCATCCTTATCCGTGGTAATTTACTCTTTGAATATTACTTGGATTCTTTTTTAGATTTACTTTTGTCTTTTGGTCCGTATTTAAGTGCGTCGGCGAACGGAATACCGATCATTTCCTCCAGCTGAATGATCGCTACTTTTACATCCGATTTAGCGCTGATAAATTTTTCTTTAGCATTAAAATAACTGGTAGAGGCGGAATTATGATCATCCAGTTCGGCATCTCCCCGGCGAAATTTTTCTTTAATCAATAAATACGTTTGATAAGAATCCTCTTCTGCTTGTTTACGGGTGAGTAGAATTTCGTTGGCTAAAAGATAGTTTTGGTAGCGTTCCAGGGTTTTGGCGCGAATGGCCAGTTTTTCCTGATCTTTTTCCAACTCTACGATCTTAAGCTCGAATTCTGCCTTCTTTCTTTCCTTTGGATTATTGATCAAGGTACTCAGTTTGATTCTGGCACCGAGGTTAAATCGCGGATAAATAGTGAATAGCGAATTGGGATTGACATCGCCCAATACTTCGGGACGGAAATCCTGAATAAAATGACTTTCATTATAATTAAATAGGGCATCCAGGTCGTCGGTCCATTTCCATTTCTGGATACTGACTTCCTGTTCCGCGATCTTGATTTCTTCGTCAAAAGTTTTATTCGCCGGATTGTTCATCCACGCCAGTTGTACCAGATAATCTTCAAAAGTACGGGCTCGCGAACCTTGCGGCACCACCACTTTATCAAAATCCATAGGTTGTTGGGCACTTAAGGTGGAAAGTAGCAAGGTACAGATAACCAAAAAGGTCAACTTTTTCATTTTCGTAGAATTTTAGTTCAAGTTAGGTGATGTAAGTACGTGAACAATTTTTTTTAACTAAACGTAAATTTATTATTAACTCATTCCTAAACGAGCTTCTTATATTTTTTACAAAATTAATTAAAATCTTATTAGTATGAATCATACTTAATCCATCGTGTACCAGGTTTACCTACGCCAGATACCACCTTTCTTGAGTTCAAGATTTATGCCGAAAGGCAATGGCCGCTTTTTACGACCACCCTTTGCTTTTTCCAGATCAGGCTTGGATGTTGTTTTGTCTACGGGTATTCCTTTCACCGTTATATGTTCTTTGGCATAATTACCAAAAGCACTCTTCTTTTTGGTAGGCGCTGGGTCGTCAAAGTCCTTTAGTCGCACTAAAACGGCTAAAAAGACGTAGAAATTGATACTTGTTGGTAAAATAATGATAGCTTCCTGTGGGTACGATGCCAGTACTAATTCAAAAAAGATGGCCGTCAATCCCAGGTAAATTACTTTAATTTTGGGATTTCTAACCCTAAAATAATAATAAATACTGGTTCTCAGGATCGTAAATAGCATCAGACAGTAAAGAATCAGGGCAATCCATCCCAATTCTACGGCAATTCTTACAAATCCGCTGTCATGTTGAAAATCAGATAAAAAAGAGTTTGGCGAAAAACGTGCTCCCCATACACCGGTACTTCCTAGTCCAAAACCAATGGGATGCGTGTGAATATATGGCTGAATTAGTTTTTGACTTTCAAAGCGAACATCCATCGTATCGGCACTCGCACTAAGCTTAAATGCGGATGAAATTCGAAAGAGTACCGCATTATTATGGCCTCCTTTCATAACCGCACCCACCGTCAGCACTCCGGTAAGAACGGTGAAAATCATAATTTTTTTATTCATTTTGAGTAGCACAAAAATAATCAACCCGAAAGGGAACAATACAAAGGGCGTTCGAGATCCAGCGTAGCCCATCGACGCAATCATTGCCATCGCACCGATGAATAACATGATCTTTTTCCAGATTTTAAAGGGGCCTGTTATTAGTATCAGACAGAAAGTAGCCATGTAACACAGCAGCATTCCGTAGTTGGTTGGATCGCTAAAAAAGCCAAAAACCCGAATACGCGACCATTGGTAGATCAGTTGCATCCGTTTTTCATCGGCGGACAACCATTCCATTTCCCAACTGGTAAATCCTATAAACTCTTGTTTTAGTCCATAGAGTGCCGAAATAAAAGTCATAAAAATGATCAGTTTGAGAATCCGCATGATCGTTGCCTTATCTTTAAACGCGTAAGCTGCGATGAAGAACATGAGTGCCAGTACGGCCATACTCCGTACCGTAAATACCCAGGCCAGTTGACTTTGGGCCCAGGGGTTAAAAACGGACAGCACATTATAAATTATCCAGATAATGATATAATAGCTGATCTTGTTTTTGGCAAATTCAAAGTCTCGCTCCTTTATTTGTCGGATCATCATCCCTACAAACATTAGAAAGAGCAGCGCGTCCAGTGCAATGCCGAAAGGTACATTCTCGGCCATTTTGGCTGCCAGGCCAATCATATAGGCAGTAACAATAGAAACGGCAATTCCCATATCCATGTAGATAAAACAGGAAGCCGCAGCTGGAATAGCAATAAAAAGGATTGGTAAAATGATACTCATTTTACCGAAGTTAGAAACGGTGTAAGCTACAGCAATAGCCAGTGCAATCAATAAGATATACCCCAGCCAATTATCCATTTTCTCTTGAATAATCTTTGCTGAAAGCCATTGTCCCGTTCGCTTGATAAGCGGAAGAACTGGCATAGTTAAGTCAATTAAAATTGTAAGCGAAAGGAGTTTCTCATAGTTTCCTCTCTAAAATCATTTGTTTTAGTATTGATGTCTTAGAAAAACATTACTTTCATAAAGCTTCCCAGCAAGAGCAGGACTGCAATAGATACCGCAATAAATTCGATGATTTGTTCTTTTTGACTTAATTCTACCTCTTCGAAGTGTTCGTCTGATTTCCTCATAGTATGGTTTGTTTTAGTATGTTTTAAACTACCGTCTTTTGGAGACCGGTGTTTCGATTCGTTTTTGCTCATTAAAATGAGGGGTACTCATTTCCGTCGTAGCTGACGAGAGGGTAGGGGTTGTTGGGAACGATACGTAGTGGGTGGGTTTGTCGTCAAAATCTTTTAGCCTAACTACCGCAGCAGTAATGGAATAAAAGACCAGACTAGTTGGCAAAAGTACTAATACTTCTTGTGGATAGCAAGCTAGCGTCAACTGAAATAAAACTACCGTAAATCCGAGATATAAGCTTTTTATCTTTTGATTTCTTACTCTTAGATAATAATAAATGCTTTGACGTAACAAGGTATATAAAAATGCCATGTAAATCAAGAGGCCAATCCAACCTAATTCAACCGCAATCCGGACAAATCCGCTATCGTGCGCAAAATCTGCCAAAAAAGAGTCGGGAGTAAACCGTTTGGCCCATACTCCGGTACTACCCAGGCCAACGCCTACGGGATGACGATGGATCATTGGCTGGATGAATTTCTGGTTTTTGAAACGCACCTGCATCGTATCGTCCGAGTGTTTAGGAATGAAGGCGGATTGTAAGCGGAATAAGACCGGATTACTGGTTCCTTTCATAATAAAAGCAATGCCCAGGAGTCCGACGAACGCGGCGCCGATAAGAATCTCCCTTTTAAGGGTGATCAGGGTGAAACAAATGAATCCAAAAGGAACCAGCACAAAAGGTGTTCGGGACCCCGCATACACCATCGCAGCAAACATACAGCCAGCCGAAAACAGGAGTAAACCTCTCTTAGCGTTGCTAAATGGTCCAGTCGCCAGTACACAGCAGAAGGTGCCCATATAAGACATAAAAACACCGTAGGTGGTAGGATCTGAAAAGAAAGAGAATATTCGGAGTCGGCCCCATTGAAAAATCAATTCGAGTCTTTTGGGATCAGAATAGAGCCAGTTTAGTTCGGCGGTTGTATAGCCGAGAAACTCCTGTTTTAAGCCATAAAGGGCGGAGAGTAATGCGAGACCGATAATCAGCTTAATCGTTTTGGTGATTATTTTATAACTGCTGAAGGCGTAAATGGCCACGAAGTATAGAATGATCAATCCAGCCATACTTCGTACGGTGTACAGCCAGGCCAGCCTACTGCCAGCCCAGGGATTCATTACTTCGAGTATATTAAGGGCTACCCAGATTAAGACCCAGGCACTAATAGAATTTTTGGCAAAGGAGAGATCCCGGTTACGTACTTGCTGGATAAGGACTCCGAACAAGCTGATAAAAAGCAGTCCATCCAGGGCGGTACCGAAGGGCGCATCTACCGATTTTTTCAAGAAATCCACAAAAACCCCCACGATCAAAATCGTCCAAATTGCATAGATTGGCTGAAGTAGGCAAGCACCCACAATAGGAATACCAATGATGGCACCCAATATAACAATTCCTATTTTTAATTCGAGGATAGCAATGGCGTAGGATAACAGAATGGCGAGCAGCAGCAATAATCCCAGACCTAACGGATTATTGAGCTTTTGAAAAAGCAATTGATTCGCCAGCCAGGATCGAAGCCCGGGGCGTTGAGAAGTTTGCAGCATTGTAGTAGTATCAGTAAATTCAGTATTTTAATTTTAGTACACGGTGTGTACTAAGTAGTCTTTCCAGTTAATACTGTCGGTTAATTTGGCGAATTTTGAGACTGCACTTCGTTAAAAATACTCGCCATAGCTAGGCTATGTCTGCGTTTTTTGCCTCGTTCAGTCCCAAAATTCAT
>Ga0209187_1000735_pt1 | contig 49280 bp, 37 predicted proteins | sample BantaG_FD_187430 | JGI IMG/M metagenome (GOLD analysis project Ga0209187, IMG submission 187430) | Marine algal microbial communities from Bantry Bay, Ireland - BantryBay_4 metaG (SPAdes) (version 2) | ecosystem: Host-associated > Algae > Red algae > Unclassified | place: Bantry Bay, Ireland...
CTAAGTAAACAATCAGCTTTGCGGCATGCGCGAAGGTCCCACCTTTTCACGCCCGCGAAAGCGCTTCTTAAAAGGTAGAACCTTGGACACTCGTGCGCACGCCAAGTTGCTACCTTTTCAGCGTGGGCATCGCGGGCAAGCAGAAGGTGGCAACTTTGATTCTGAACCTATCCTTTCATCTAAGTAAACAATCAACAATGGGGCATGCGCGATGGTCCCACCTTTTCACGCCCGCGAAAGCGCTTCTTAAAAGGTAGAACCTTGGCCGCACGTGCGCACGCCAAGTTGCTACCTTTTCAGCGCTAGCATTGCCGGCAAGCAGAAGGTGGCAACTTTCACCATACGCCATTTGTTACCTTTTCAGCGTGGGCATTGCCGGCAAGCAGAAGGTGGCAACTTTCATCTAAGTAAACAATCAGCTTTGCGGCATGCGCGAAGGTCCCACCTTTTCACGCCCGCGAAAGCGCTTCTTAAAAAGTAGAACCTTTGACATACGTGCGCACGATAAATTGTTACCTTTTAAACACCATAACCTTAATCCAATCGTAACAAATATTAATTTCCATACATAAAGTTTATAACGCACATAATATCCATAACGAATATTTGGTTATTATAACGTAATTTTCGTTTAAATGACTATATTTACGTTATGAAGAAGTTTAATTTAATTGAAGAACAGATAATGCAGATTCTATGGAAAATTAAAAAAGGTTTTCCCAAAGAGATTATGACTTACATGACAGAAGATATCCCCTATAATACTATTTTATCTACCATTAGAAAATTAGAAAAAGAGGGTTTTCTAGGATTCCAAAAATTCGGTAAATCGCATCAGTACTTTCCTTTGGTGGCGCAAAAAGATTATAATAGATCTTTATTTAAAAACCTATACAATACTTATTTGAAAGGATCAAAGGAACAATTACTATCCTTTTTTATGGAGGAAGAAGAAATTGATATAAATGAAATCGATGACCTACTGAAGAAATTAAAAGAGAAAGAGGACAATAAAAATTAAAATTAAACCAATGCAACCTATACTCATATATCTATTAGAATCAGCGGTAATCCTTAGTGTTCTTTATGTGGTCTATCTACTTAACCACGATTGAATTTTTCATTATCAAGGGAATAACTATTCCATTTATTACAAACATAATTAACCCAAAAATTAAACCGCTTATAATCCAATTTTTTCCTCGATACTCTTCTCCCTGCATTTCAGCTTCAATTTTCAATTTTACATTTTTATCCTTATAACCACTCTTTTACTTGCTGGCGTTTTAGCGCTTCTGGCAAAGGAATCTATTGGCACTAATACATTCGCCTCAGGAAAATAGGTGGCTACATTCCCTGATGGAATGTCATATGGAACCACTATGAATTGCTTAGCAATTCGCTCTACCCCCTTGAACGTTCCAATCAAATCTACTTTATCTTTTGCCTTAAATCCTTCTCGATGCATATCCTGTTTATTCATCATTACAATTCTTCGCTCATTAAAAATACCTCTATATCGATCATCTAATCCATAGATCGTCGTATTATATTGATCATGAGATCGAATCGTCATCATTATGTAATGGTCGGCAGGCACCTCTTCTTCATGGTTTTTATTTATTGTAAAATGGGCTTTGCCAGATGGCGTATTAAATTTTCCATCTCGTGCACCATTTGGCAAATAAAAACCAGCTGGCTCTCTCACCCTTTCATTATAATTTTCAAACCCTGGAACAGTTGCCTCAATCGCATCTCTAATATTATCATAATTAGCGACCATTTTCATCCAATCAATATTTTCATCTCCGAAAAGCGTATGTGCTAATTTAGCTATTATCCAAGATTCAGATCTTAACCCTGTTGAGCATGGCTCTATAATTCCTTTTGAATTATGCACTACCCCCATACTGTTTTCAACAGATACAAATTGTTCCCCTTCCTCTTGTATATCTTTTTCTGTTCTTCCTAGGCAGGGTAAAATCAAAGCTCGTTTTCCATGAACCAAATGAGACCTATTTAGTTTGGTTGAGACATGAACCGTTAGCTGACAGTTCCGTAAACCTTTTGCAGTGTATTCAGTATCTGGGGAGGCAGATATAAAATTTCCCCCCATTGCAAAAAAGACATGTCCTGGTTTATCATGCATTGCCTTTATTGCATCTATTACAGAATATCCATTATCTCTTGGTGGTTCAAAATCAAAATGATCTCTCAATCTATCCATAAATGCCTCCTCGGCCACATCCCAAACGCCCACGGTTCGGTCACCTTGTACGTTGCTGTGTCCACGCACAGGACAAGTTCCTGCCCCAGGCTTACCGATAGCTCCTTTCATCAATAACAAATTTACAACTTCTCGAATATTGTCAACTCCATTTACGTGTTGAGTTAGGCCCATGGCCCAACAAATGATTATCTTCTTTTTAGTAGCGATCATTTCAACTGCCGCTTCAATTTTTGATCGATCAATACCTGTTCGATCAATCAACTCAGCAATAGGATGCTTTTTTAGATCTTCAATGAATGCCTCATAATCAAGGGTTTTATTCTTGATAAAATCTTTATCCAATATTTTACCAGGGCTTTCCGCTTCTTTTTCCAATAACAGAAGCATGATAACTTTAAGTAATGCTATATCTTCATTTACCTTAACTTGGAGGAATAAATCGGTTAGTTTAGTACCTCCCTGTAATATTTTTAAAGGACTTTGCGGATCTACAAAATTCATCAAGCCCACCTCTGGCAATGGGTTCACAGATATAATTTGACCTCCATTTTCTTTACACTTTTCGAGAGCAGATAGCATTCGAGGATGATTGGTTCCTGGATTCTGACCCATTACGATTATTAATTCTGCTTCATGTAAATCGGGTAAAGTAACCGAACCTTTTCCAATGCCCACTGTTTCTGATAAACCTTTACCACTTGACTCGTGACACATATTAGAGCAATCGGGTAAATTATTCGTTCCAAAAACTCTTACCATTAATTGATAAAGGAAGGCAGCTTCGTTGCTAGTTCTACCACTGGTATAAAAAATGGCATCATTTGGACTTTCTAAATTTTTTAATTCACTTGCAATAATTTCCATGGCATCAAACCATGTAATCTCTTCATAGTGCTCGGACCCTTCTCTCAACAACATGGGCTCTGTTAATCGCCCTAATTTTCCTATATGAAAATTTGATAACTTTGAGATATCCACAACACTATTTTTTTGAAAATATTCCTTTGTCAATCTTTTTTTGGTTGCCTCCTCTGCTATGGCTTTAATTCCGTTTTCACAATATTCCGCAATCTTTGATCGATCATCATCCGGGTCAGGCCAAGCACATCCTGGACAATCAAAGCCATCTTTTTGATTCAACTTCAAACTTAATGCTAAAGCATCCTTAGTTTTCATATACTTGCGCATTTGATTTAAACTTGAACCAATAGCTGCTAGACCAACACCTTTTGAAGGCAAATCTTTTTGCTTCAAGCCTGTAGGCTTAATTGGAGGTTGCGCATGAGACTCTTTACTTTCTTTAGACATGAACTAAAGATAGCCAATAGATATTAGAAATTAAATTAACTTTTTGAAAATGTAGGCTATTTTTTAATTAAGTTGAGGTGACCTAAATGGTGCTTTCCGTGCCATGCATACAATGCCAAGGCTTTTTTCATAGTCCAACTAGATTTAGTTTTTGGATGCACATAAAACTTATCAAAGTCTGCTTCATTAAATTGCCTTAAAAGGTTTGCCCATTTAAGATGTAATGCATCTAAAATTTTTAGAGAAGGATCAATTGGAAGCGCCGAATCTGGAAGTTTAGCCCAACTTGCTTCATTATATGGTTTAATGGTTGGGCCATTTTCTGTAAGACTTAATTTGAATCTTATTAAAGCATTCATGTGACTATCCGCTAAATGATGAACTTCCTGCCGCCCAGTCCAACCGCCAGCACGATAAGGCTTATCAAGTTCTTCTTGGCTCATGCTTTCGGATTTTTGTATGAGCATTTGGGGAAAATATTCAATATCCTTTATTAGATTTTCAATTACTTGATCATTATATATAGTGGGTTGAACAAAATTTCCAATGGGGTATTTTAAATGATCATTTTGCATAGTTATACTTTTAGCTGTTTCCCTTTATTTGATTGTAGGAAGTCAGAATACCTTTTATTAATGCTGAACTAAATCCTTGGTGTTCCATTTCATTCAATCCAGCAATGGTACAACCACGAGGTGTAGTTACCTTGTCTATTTCAGCTTCAGGATGATGTCCGTTTTTCAATAATAATTCCGTGGCCCCTTTCACGGTTTGTTGAGCTACTAAATTTGCAGTTTTAGTGTCAAAACCAATTTGAATTCCAGCTTGTACCATTGCCCTTACAAATCTTAATACAAATGCAATTCCGCATGCACCAAGCACAGTTGCCGCATCCATCAATTCTTCTTTAATTTCAATACTCAAGCCTATACTATTAAAGAACCTATGAACATCTTTCCAACTAGATTCATCATTATGATTGCCCGCCACACAAGTGGCTGATTCGTTAATGCCTGTTGCAGTATTAGGCATTGCTCTAAAAACAGGAATTGAGGTTGTCAATGTTTCTTCTATAGATTTTATATCTATTCCAGTTGCCAAAGAAACTAAGAGCTGATCTTCTTTAATCTCTGGATTAAGTTCTTCTATTACCTTATGTATTTTGTAAGGCTTGATCGCTAAAATGATTATTCTTGCGCCTTCAATTGCTTTGACATTGTTGGAACTGATCGTAGCTCCTGCATGCTGTAGGTCTTCTATGGTAGTAAGATTTCTTTTGGTGACATGTAAATTACTAGCATCAAAATCTTCAATATTTAGCAACCCCTTAGCAATGGAAGCCCCAAGGTTTCCACCACCTATTATTGTAATCTTCATTTATAATTTTTTTTTGATCTGAATACCGATCAATGAGCTTCTAGTATTACTGGCAAAAGTAAGTACTATTCTTTAGAGGATAGGTAATTTAGACTTATTTCTTTCCTTGATCCTGCATTTTCATTTCTTCAGCCTCTCTCTCTAGTAAAAAATCCATCATCCCACCTAATTGCTCTGCCCCAATTCCTTTTGATAATATTTCTTTGTCTTCTCCTAATATAAAGATTCTAGGCGTTGTGCGAACATCATAGATTTGTTTGAATCTTGATCTTAAATAAGGATCATTGACATTGATCCATTTTCCCATTTCTTTTTCTTCTACAGTCTTCCAACAGTTATTAGCCTTCTCACCCAATACTGTACAGATTGAAAAGATCTTTACCCCTTTAGATTTGTATTTATCATAAAATTCAATAATTTTTGGAATTGACTTTTTACAATGTCCACATTCTGGATCCCAAAAAAACAGAACCGTATATTTAGAATCTACCTCATGTAAACTAAGGAAAGTTTTGTCTTGTTTATTCATTTTAAGATCAGGAGCAATTTTACCAATTAAAATCGATTTCAAGGTTTTTGCATTTTTTGTCATTTTTGCCAATTGCTCTTCGTCTACCCAAGGAGCTTTACCTTGATTATAATATTTTTCTACCATATGAACATAAACTGCATCCATACCGACAAACTTTGAAGCTGCATACTTATTTAAAAAATGAGATAAAAAGAAATGGTAGGTATCTTCTACTTCTTCCACTGACTGCAATAAGTAATCAATACTTTGAATAATTGAATCAGGAACCTGAGGAGTTAGCTTTTCTACATAGTATTCAAATCTAGGAAATAAAGTTTGAGATCTTAATAATCGAGGGTCCTTTAAATCAATATGATCAAAGTAATGGTGTTTATAGAATAGATACCTTTTTTGACCTATTTCTTCTGGGCTACCTTCAAATTCGGGAACATCTATACGTCGATTAGATTTCAATAAATTTGCTGTAAATGTTTTGGGGTTTTCTCGTATAATTTTTTCTTGTTCATCTATGACAGACTTATCCAATTCAGTTAGTTTCAACTGAATTTCTTCAAGCAATTTTTCATCTGCTCCAGCTTCCACTTTCTCTTTCTCTAGATTTTCCCTTTCCACTCTTTTCTTATCTAGGTAATTTAAATAAGCATAGTAAACCTGATTGTCTTTAGACTTTTTAATTTTAAAATTAGGAACAGGTTCTTTCGCATCCGTTTCAATTTCTAATTTTTGTTCATCTTCATTGACCAAGAGTTGAAAGAAATTATTGTCAGGCGGCATTACGATCATATACATTCCCGCTTGTAAAGGTTCCTGATCAGAGAAATGAAATGATCCATTTTTTAGTGTTGCCGTATCTGTTAGATACTGTTTATTGCCGTAATAATATCCTAGTAGTAGAGTATCTTGGTCATAATTCACCAGTTTAACCTTAATAGAATACCCTTGGGCTCCGAGCGAGTTTGCTAATAAAAATCCTAAAAAGAAAAAGAAAATTCTGTTCATAAATACAAATATAAAGTGCTTCCTTGTTAATTAACAGGAAATATCTACTTTATGACGATATAAAGTACCTTAAGTTCAAAAATTAATGAATTTTTAACACCAATTCAGCTGGTTAGAGCAATAAAGCCGTCTACAGGCAATACGGCTTAGGAGTGCAAACTATCAACTTATGTACATATGAAGTTTCCTCTAGTCCTGCTCCTTTTTCTTTTCAATTTTGCCTATCTCTAATTTCAATAGTTCTAGTTCCTTCTTGGTATTAATAATCGACTTAAGCACTTGATTTTCCTCCGCTTTCAATATGGCCAATTTTTCATCTTGTTCTCTTTTAATCAACTTTAATTGTTCATTAGCTTGTTTTCTTTCATCGTAAATCTCCTCGCTTAGCGCCTGCTTAGCTTTGTTGAGCTCATCTAAAAGTGCTTTCCTAGTTGCTTCTGCATCGGATAAGTATTGTTGCTTTTTAGCGGTCGTTTCTTTTAAAATTTGTTCAATATCGGCGAGGCTTTGATCTCGACTCAGTTGAATTTGGGCTCTTGCCAAACTAATAGCCTCTTCTTTCTCTTTTTCAATCTCAGCTAGTTTTAAATCTTTTGATTCATTGGCTTTATTTATTTCCAATAAATTTGCTTTTTTAATATTTTCTAATGCTTGATTTTTCTTTTCTTCTAATTTAAAAACATCCTCAGCATTTTTTGACTTAATAGCTGCTAGTGTCTCATTATATATTTGTTTTTGTTTCACTAATTTCTCTTCTTCCTCTTGTTTGAAAATAGAAAATTGTTCTTTCATAGCTTGAATCTCACTACTTAACAATTCTTTGGTGACTGATAATTCTCCTATAATAGATTCTTTTTCTTTGATTGCATTTTCTTTTATTTTGGAAACCGCTTGTAATTCTTTTTCTTGAAGCGCTGCTATTTTAAGAGCAGATGATTGTTGAAAACTTGCCTCATCAATTAAGATTGATTCCCTTTTCTTGGCAGCATCCTTTTGAGAATTTGAAATTTCTTCAGCACTTTTTTTCTTGATCGCAAGAATCTCTTCACTAGCTCTTGATTTACTAATTTGCAATTCTTCTATACTTTGCTCTTTTTTCGAGTTAAAGTCTTTTTCAGCTTTGGCCAAACTATTTTTATATTCTTTTTCTATTTGAAGAATGCGTTCTGAGGATTTTTGTTCAGCAAGCCTTACTTGTTCCGCATAGGTTTGTTTTGCTTTTGCCAATGCCTGGTTGGCTAATTTTATTTGAGCCGCATTGTCTTTCTCCAATTTCAATATTTCTTCTGCAGCTTGTTGCCGAGCTTCGGCTACTTGCTGTGCTGCATTATTCCTAATCTTCAATTGTTCGGTCCTCGCCTTCGCTTTAGCCTCCGTCAAGTTTTGTTGGATACGTTCTATTTCCTCAGCGGCTTCAGTCCTTGCTTGACTCAAATTTTCAGCAATACTGTTTAACTCATCATCTCTTTTTGATTTTGCTTGTTCAATTTTTTCTAAAGATTCTTTTTCAATAGATTCGATGGCTAAGTTTGCTTTAGCTCTAGCGGCAATTACTGATTCAGAAATTTGTTTTTTACTTTTTGCGGCTTTTAGTCTTTCAGCCTCTAATGCACTAGCATAGGCGTTATTTTCTTTTTCAAGAGAAGCATTTAATTCTGTTTTAACACTTTCAATTTTTTCTTTCGCTAAATTAATTTCATCACTTGTTTTTTTTCTACTTTCAATAACTTGAATGGCTAGTGCTTCTTTTTCTTTTGTTAAATTTTCTTCTAATGCAGCAATTTGAGTTTTATTTTTTTCTTCAATTACATTCTTTTCTTCTGCACTTCTTCTCCTAGCTTCCGCTACTTCCTGAGCAATTCTTTCTTTTTCTAATGCAGCTCTTTCTTTTATTTGCGCAATTTCATTACTGCTTTTTTCTTTTTCTGCTATCAGTTTAATATCGTTCTCTTTTTGAATAGTAGTTCTACCATTTAAATTTGAAGCAGCTACTTCCTCTAGCTTGGCTTTAAACTCAGATACTTGATTTGCTGTAGATGATCTAATTTGTTCAATTTCTAATTTGGAGTTTTCTTTGGCTGAAGCTACCTCATCTGCATATTGAAGTTTGGCAATCTCGAGCTTTTCCCTTGCAGCTAAAATTTCAGTACTTGCTTGTTGATGTATTTGAGCAACTTCTCCAGCTGCTTTTAATTTTGCTGCTTGAATCGAATTTGCTGCAATTATTTTGGCCTCCTTTAATTCCGCATCTATTCGATCCATTTCTGATTTTGAGTTCTCCTTTTTTTCTTTTAATTGGGCTAAAGATTCTGCATTAATTCTTAGTATTTCTTCACTAGATTTTTTACGAGCATCCAAAACTTCTTGCGCATATTGGGCAATCTTGATTTGCGCTGTTTCTCTATTTAATGCAACATCATCTTTCAATGCAGACTTAATCTTCTTTGCATTTTCTTTTTCGAATTCAATCTCTTTTTTTAATTGTTTCTTAATCGCTTCTAAATCATTTGACAATGCCAATATTTCTGGGTCGTCAAAATTTGACATCGATCTATTTATCCTAGGTTGAGTTTTCTTATTTGAACTTATTTTTTCAGCTGAATGGAATTGATCTATATCTAAAGAATTATTTAATAAGGATTTATCTAGCGTATTAAAAAAGCAATGCGCTAAATTTTGTAGTTCTGATTGCCTACTTGTAATCATCGTTACTTTCCGCATTATTCTTTTTACGTTATCAACAATGTATACGGTCTGGATATTATTCTTAGCTAACCAACTTAACCCCTCTATATCTAACTCTAGATAATTTTGATGCAACGGAATTCCGGATTCCTTGTTTAATTCTCCTTTCTCTACAAATTTAAAAGATTTACGAACCTGATTATGATCAATAAAAATAATCTCATCATTATACTTTAAAGTGCCTCCAGATTTAGAAGATACTAAGACAAAAAGACCATTTTCATTATTAACAAATTCAAATAGAAAGGAGTAATTACCGCGAACGATAATACTTTTATTGGCACTCTTCAAATAATGAACGTTACCATACTTATTATTTTCTACAATAATTTTATTGCAATCTTGGGTATGAATTGCAGAGGAGTATAAAAAGAGCAGAAAAATTATGAATTTTTTAATATCCATATCGCTAAATCTGATTCTTGTATAATATACTCATTTTTTAGGTAAAAATGAAATATAAACATCGGCATAACCATTAAAGGAATGATAATTTAAACCTTTTAAAATAAGCTGATCCAATCGCAAAAAATCCAAAAGACATTAAAACTTCAAATATTGGTTTAATTAAATTATGATTTAAAATGCAGGTAAGTAACACCTGCTGTCGGTTTGCTCCCGTCTGAACTCTTGAAAACAAGATATAAATCTTGTTTATTTTCAAACTTCGATAAGTCGAAAGTTAGCGTCTGGGCCTTAGCATCTACTTTCGACATTATTTTCTTTTTATCGATTAATTTACCATTAGCACTTTCAGCCCTTAACTCGATCGTACCACCTGACATAGAAGGCGATGTACAATATGCCTCCAAATCCATACTATTTATTCCTGTTAAATCTATTGATTTATAAACCGCAGAAGATCCATTATTTCCAATTAAAATCCAGGTCCCTCCTCTGATACCCGGTATTTGACCTCCTTTTAGTTTTTTGGTCTCCGCTTTATTTAAATCATCAACATCTACTGCACTAAAATGAGCATTCCTCAAAATTTGAACGTCCTGAGCAGTAAGTGAAGCCACCTCACCAGCTCCTTTGTCTTTATAAGAAGAAGTGAGCACATATACGCCACCACGCTTCTTTGGATCTTGCTCGTTGAAATTATATACTCCACTCGCTGGATACGTTTTAATTTCACTACTATCTTTAATGGAAAGAATATATTCAACCATTTTGTCGACATCATTTAATTCTAATTGAGGATGCGCAGCCATTGCTAGATCGCCCCAAACACCATTACCTCCTTTTATAATTCGTTCTGCCAAGTAAGCAGGCGCACTCTTGTCATTTCTGTATTTTTTAGCAATATCTTGGTAACTAGGACCCACTGATTTCATATTCTCTTTATGACAACTTTGACAATCAGAATCGCCTATAAGTAATTTACCAGGAGCATCCATGTTGGCTAGTCCCTGCGCATGCCCCATTGCAATTTCATTCCTATCAAAACCATCTTTTAAATAATTAATGGTAACCAATATATTTTCGGAATCAATTCCTTTTCCAATACTTCCATCTTCCTTATCCATTACTGTTACATTATAATTAACTGGTTTTCCTGGGAAATAAAATGAGGAATTACCTTCAACATTAAATGTAACTTTTGGCGCTTCGTTTCCAGCCATGACTTGAGTCGAACTTTGATTTGTATTCCCTTTGGAATCCTTAACCGTTAAGCTAATGTCATATTTTCCAGCTTCCTCAATTTTTAAAGAGGGTTTCGCATCTTTAGAAAAAGATTTTCCATCCAAAAACCATTCATAACTTAATTCGTCCCCATCGTAATCTAGGGATTCCGCTGCGCTAAGTGCTAAAGTCATAGGCACCGATCCTATATTTTGATCAATATCTAATTTCGCCAACGGCTTTCTATTCCCTGCTGTATATTGCATTTTTACTAATCGAGCATCTATATTTTGAGTAAACCAACCTGTGCCATATTCAAGAACATAAAACTCACCTTCTGGTGAAATCAAAACATCAATGGGATTATTAAAAGTTTGGGAAGGCATCATCCTTTCCATTGATTCGAAATCTCCATTTTCATCCATAGTTACAGCCATGAACCAATTTCTCATCCATTCATAGATTATTAATTTTCCATCAAAATAGGCTGGTAATTTGTTTTCTCCATTATACATATCTGAATAATAGACAAAGCCGGCCATAGCATTTCTACCTCCATCACCTACCAAAGGAAATTCTTCTGAACTTGCGTAGGGATACCAAATAAAAGCTTTTTGGGCTTCTGGTAATTCTTTTATACCTGTATTGTTTGGCGAGGAATTTATAGGATGTTTAGGATCTCTAGCTTCACCGGATACCTCGGTACTAAAATCAAATTTTCTGTACGCTTTATTATCTCCGACAAAATAAGGCCAACCAAAAAATCCAGGTTTTCTTGCTTGATTTACTTCATCATGACCTCTAGGACCTCTTTCCTCCTTATCTTCTCCAGCATCTGGACCTACGTCTCCCCAATATAAATACTTCGTTTTGGGATCGATGCAATACCTAAATGGGTTTCTACAACCCATAACATAAATTTCTGGTTTGCCTTCCGATCCATCTTTAGGAAACAAATTTCCATCGGGAATAGAATAGCCAGCATCAGAATCAAGTTTAATTCTCAATATCTTTCCTCTAAAATCATTGGTATTAGCGGAAGATCGTTGAGCATCAAAGGGTTTTCTTCCTTCGCGTTCGTCCGAAGGACTAAATCCTGAAGACTTGAATGGATTGGTATTGTCCCCTACCGAAATAAACATATAACCATCGGGACCAAATTCAACAGAGCCTGCAGAGTGGCAACACTGTTCTCTTTGAACAGGTATTTTTAAAATCACTTTTTCAGATTCCATGTCTATTTTTTGATCTTTAAAATCAAATCTAGAAACATGTTGAATCGCCTCATCCCCAACAGGTGAGTAAAAAAGATAAATCCAATTATTTGATTTATAATTTGGGTCTACAGCCAAACCAAGTAAGCCATCTTCAAATTCAGTATGCACTTTCATGTTTGCTACTTTGATCGTTTTCTTTTGTTTAGGATCATAAAGTTTTATTCCCCCGCCACGTTCAATAAATAATATTTCTTTATTAGGTAATAAAGCAAGTTCCATTGGTTCCTTTAAATTTTGATCAAGCACTACTTTTTCAAATCTATTGTCAGCAGGCGTAACGTTCGCAAGACTGTAATCTGGTCCAGTCTCATCTCCAACGCAGTATTTTATTGCTCCTTCAAGATGTTTTATAAAATCAGCTTCAGCAAATGACTCAATAGTATGTCCTAAACCTGTATAAAAAGCTCGGCCTCCATCATATTCATGGCACCAAGCAATTGGGTGACTTTTCCCATTTGTTCCTCCTTCATAGGATGTTTCGTCAAGGTTTAATAGAACGTTGATGTCCGGATTTATATTCTTAAAATTATACCATTCGTCGGCTCTATTCCAAACCTTAGGGAGATGAGCGCAAGATTCATGACTGTCAGCTACTAATTGAATATCCGCATTTCTAACATTAGGATTTCCTGGGTGACCATTGAAATAGGCTCCAACTAATTTTCCATACCATGGCCAATTGTATTCGGTATCGGCTGCGGCATGAATACCAAAAAAGCTACCTCCTGCTTGAATGTAGCGTTTAAATTCACCCTGTTGGTCGTCATTAAGCACGTCGCCTGTTGTACTAAGAAAGATTACACATGCAAAAGATTGTAAGTTTTTTTCCTCAAAGAAGCTAGCGTCTTCTGTCTCATAAACCTCCATCCCATTTCTTTCCCCAATTATTTTTATTGAGTCAATACCCGTTTCTATAGATTTATGCCTATACCCTTCAGTTTTGCTAAAAATCAAAATGCTAGTTGATTCATCATCAATGTCACCTTGGCAAGCACTAAAAATAAATCCATATATAATAAAAATTACAATTATCCTCATTTTATTAAATTATAGATTATGATTGGGATAAATTTATCCAATCAAAGATTATATCAAAATGTTTCTTTTTTTAAATATTTGGTATGAATTGGTGTAAAACGAAAGACAAACTATAACAGGTCAATTATAATTTGCAGCTTAATATAATTATTAAATTACTATTTATCTGAAACTAATTACTAATCTATTGATTAAAAATCTTCATCAGAGCGAATTTTGTTTAAAATAGCTCATAAATTCCTAAAAAATAAGGCTTTAATAACATATTGACCATAATTTTAACGTTCTTTACCTTTCAATTAGATACTAGCTTACATGTTAATAAAGAATATTCGATTAGAGGTGATGGAAACCATTGAGAAAACAATTGATGGATTCATTGAAAAATACCTTATTCCTGTTGAAAAAATTTGGCAACCATCAGATTTACTTCCAGACCCGCATTCAGATTATTTTTTCGAAGAACTTAAGCAGATTCGGGAAGAGGCTAAAGAATTAGACTATGATTTTTGGGTTACTTTAGTAGGTGATACGGTTACTGAAGAAGCCTTACCGACCTATGAATCTTGGTTATTAGAAGTGGAAGGAATAGATCAAAAATCAAACAATGGGTGGTCAAAATGGATTCGTTTTTGGACAGGTGAAGAAAACAGGCATGGCGATTTGTTAAACAAGTATTTATATTTATCTGGAAGAGTGAATATGAAAGAAGTTGAAATTACGACTCAGCATTTACTAAATGATGGATTTGACAATGGAGCAGATCGAGATCCGTATAAAAACTTTGTCTATACGAGCTTTCAAGAATTAGCAACTAATATTTCTCATAAAAGAGTTGGAATTTTAGCCAAGAAAAAAGGCAATCAATTATTAGGTAAAATGTGTAGCATGATTGCTGGAGATGAAATGAGGCATCATTTAGCTTATCGAGAATTTGTTAAGACTATATTGAAATATGACCCTAGTGAAATGATAATTGCCTTTGCAGATATTATGAAAAAGAAGGTAGTTATGCCTGCTCAAATGATTAGAGAATCAGGAGGGGCGATTGGATCTTCATTCATTTCATTTTCTAATGCAGCCCAAAGATTAGGTGTCTATACAAGTTTTGATTATATCAGTATCTTAAATAAATTATTGAGTTATTGGGAAATTGATAAAATCACTGGACTTACAGAAAATGCAGAAAAAGCTAGAGATTATTTAATGGCCTTGCCCAAAAGATTAGAAAGAATAGCCGAGCGAGTAGTTACTCCTACTGCCCGACATGAATTCAAATGGGTGGAAGCTAATGGAATAATTACATAAAGATTTGATTCTAACTACGAGTGAACTTCTACTACAAAGGTAGTTCAACACTCGCTTTAGATCTTAAGGTGTGTGTACTGCTTGATTACTTTATAATCAAGCAGTTTTTTATTTTTGTAATAAATTTTAGCAAATGCATAATTATTTATTTCAAAGTGAAAGATTAGGATTCAGGCTGTGGGCAATGGAAGACTTTCCAGTTTTATCAGCGATCAATGCGGATCCAGAGGTAATGCATTTCTTTCCTAATGTTAAAAAAGAATCCGAAACGAGGGCATTCATCGAAAAATCGCAAAAACGCTATAAGGAATTTGGGTATTACTTTTTTGCGGTCGATAGACTAGATCTTGATAGATGTATCGGCTTCATTGGTTTAAACCATGTAAATTCCCAAGCCAATTTTACTCCCTCAGTAGAAATTGGATGGCGTTTAGCAAAAGTCGATCAAGGAAATGGTTTTGCTACAGAGGGTGCCAAAGCCTGCCTCAAATTTGGTTTCGAGCAATTAAAATTAGATGCAATTTATTCAATTTGTCCATGCATCAATGTCCCCTCAGAGAATGTCATGAAAAAAATAGGAATGAAAAAACAAGGCGTTTTTAATCATCCAATGTTAAAGGATTATCCAAGAATAGAAAATTGCTTTATATATAAGATTAATAAGAAGGAAGGCCAAACAAATTAATTTTTCAACACTTGCTTTTCCACTTTTTTAATTATATTCTCCAGGGCTTCCGCATAGGAACATGCCTCATAATGAGATTTTTCTTCAAGAATTTTTAATTCAATAAACGATCCTTTTGCTTTAGATTTCTTGATAAATGATTGCGCATCTCTCACAGCAAATATTTGATCTTTTTCTCCATGAATAGCATAAACTGGAATTTTAACTTTCTCGGCTGAATAATAGGCAGCCATCGGAACTGCCGCTGCAAACAATTTTGGATATTTACGAGCAACTACCATGCACCAATACCTCCATTACTATAACCTGTTACGATAACTTGATTGGGATTAATAGGCCAATGCTTTACCATCAACTTAATCATCGGGATCAATTTGTGCTCATTTTTTGCGTCAACCCAATGTTCATGATTACTAGAAGGGCTAACAATAATTCAGTTTAAAAATTTCAACGCAGGAACAGCTAAACAATTCGCGTATTCCAAATAAGTGTCTCCTCCCCCAGCCCAATGAAGCGCAATTATTTATGGCACCTTAGTTCCATTTACAATTTCGGGAATGCTAAAATAAATATTACATACCTTGTTTGTCATTACTAAGGGGATATCAAATTTTCCTTGTATAAAATTGAAGTTTTTGATTTCAGCAATTTTTACCTTTGATACAGAAGCACTTTCTTGGGCTAATAATGATACACAAGAAAGCAATGTAAAAAACTAATAGAAAATAGATTGGACTTCATAACAGCGCTATTTTATGTAAAACGAATTGAAAGGGTTGATTGTCCTATAATTAATTCTTAATCGGAATCAAACCAACCTCCGGATGGAATAAAATAATTGATACTAATATAAGCAATGCCATAATATTTAGATTTAATGGTTAAAAAATTAAAATTTGAATTAGTCCCAAACGCCGTTTACTTCAAAATTCAGTGCTTCTAAATTGCAGGAAGGACAAAAATTATTTCTGGGTAAGTCATCAGAAACGAGTTGAATCAAATAATCTAGGTTTTTTTCACTGATGCCCATATCATCGTAGTAATTGAGAATTCGATCATTATAAAATCGTACTTCTGATGGATCAAAATGATCATTCACTAAGTCCACTACCATAACTTCTTTATTATTAAGATGGTGCGCTAAGGCTAAGATGGATTTTCTGCAGCCGTAATTCATTCCAATCCCAGACATAAGAAAATCTTTTGAATACCCGCAAAAGCATCTAGCACTAAGAATTTGACCCATGGAAGAATTGATTTTATTAATGTTGAAAAATAGTTTTAAAGAAAGGTGCAGCGGCCCAAGGCAAAGCCAACTGCACCTAATGGACGCATTAAGTCTTAACCAGCAGTAGCTAGCTCAAGTAGTTCAATGTCTCCTATTTCCGGGCCAGCAATTCCTTTCACAGTACCATATAAATCTATAGTGGTATCCATTACTCGTTCTATAATGTTTTCTCTGATCGCCCATTGCTTTTTCATAGCCCTTCGTTCAGTTTCAATTTGATCTTTCATATTTTTAAAACCCTCTAAAATGGCATCAACGAGGTGCTTAAATTGAGCGCTGGTAAAAAACTCATATACCAAATCTCTTTTATTAGATCGATCAATTTGAAAATTCTTTTCTATTGATATTTTAATTAAAAATTTACGTACTACGTAAATTAAATTTTCAAAATGCTTATAGTCTACTACCAAAATCCCATCCATTTCGACAAATCCGGAACTGCATTCTTTGGGTAATGCTTGCGTTACTAGAATTGCTAATTCCGATTTAGCCCTTCTTTGGTCTTGCTTTAATTTAGTGAGCCATTGTTTACTAAAACTTTTCGTTCTTTTACATTCGTAGATAATGGAGCCACAAAATTGAAATTGATTGTTTCGAACTCGTTGAATTACATCAGCACCATTTTGGCCTTTTCCCACTTCAAGGATCTCATCTTGCGGATAACTTAGTTTTAACATCTGCTCGATCGCCTGTTCCATTACTTCTCCTTGCAATTGCATGGAACCTTGTTCACTTTTACGCTTCATTTCGGTTGCTTGCTTTTTCAAGTCATTAATGGTTTTCTCATACTCCATCATTTTTAATTCCGCATCTTTGATGGCCTCTTTTTTCCCCGCTTCCTTAGCTTCTCTGTGTACTTCCAACTTTTGCTTTTCCAATAGGTAATCCATCTTAGATTGCTCTTCTTCTAAACGTTGTTCTTTATTCATCAATTCCAATTCGCGTCTCTCCATAAAACGAATCTTATCTTTACGTTCTGTAACTTCTGCTTGTAGCATTTTCAACTCCAATTCATATTGCTCTTTAAGTGACTTTTCTACTTTAGAGATTTCCTTTTGCTTTTCCAGTTTTGACTGTGTAATATACTGAGCTTCCAAGTCTTGTCTCAAGCCCGCCTCTAATTCTGCGATAAGGGCATGACCGACCGCAATGGATTCAGTACAGTGAGGACAAGTGATCTTATTTATTTTCATAATTCAACGATTTATTTATTGTTAAATACAATACAATGATATAGCACTATCGTGCAGTTTATTTGCACGATGCATTTATTTTTATTATTTTTGATATAAAAAAAATGGCTACAAATTTACACGCATTAATTCGTTACCGAACCATCAATGATTGCTTACGTAGAAAAGGGATTCATTGCAGCTGGGAATATTTAGCGGAAGCTTGTGCGCATAACATAAAGGAACATATGGGTATCGATAAAGTACCTTCTAGAAGAACTATTATGTATGATATTGAACACATGCGCAGTGGTAAATTGGGATATTCAGCTCCCATAAAATATGATCGAAGATCCAAAACTTTTAAATATGAAGATCCAAAATTCAGTATTCATGGAGCACCATTAAAAGGGGACGAATTGAGCGAACTTAATAATGCATTATTAATCATTAAACAATTTAGTGCGCAAGAGCAATTAACTGGTATAAATGATATTATCACCAAATTAGAAGAATCGCTAAACATAAAACAGACAGATACGGAAGATGATATTATTCAATTTAATCACAGCTTAAACGAACCTGGACAAAAATGGTTAAATCAGATTTATCAATACATTATAAATAAGACTTGTCTGAATCTACAATATCAAGCTTTTGGCGCTGAGCTACCAAGTGGCAAAATTTTTAGCCCATATTTACTAAAGGAGTTTGAAGGGAGATGGTATGTATACGGCTATGATCATCAAAAATCTGCTATACGTTGCTTTGGTCTTGATAGAATTAAAGCTTGCATAAAGAGCTTGCAAGAATATTACAAAGACGAATCTTTTAATGCTAAAACATATACTAAAGATGTGATCGGGGTGGCTGTTTTACAAAATGAAAAAAAACAAAAAATCCTTTTTAAAGCAAATCCGAAATCTGCACCTTACATTACTACGAATCCATTGCATCATTCTCAAAAAAGCACTGCCAATCCATTAGAATTCACTTTAGAATTGATCCCAAATTATGAATTCGAAGCTATGGTTTTGAAATTTGGGGAACGTATTGAAATTCTTAAACCATTGAGATTGAGGAATAAATTGAAGAAGCGGATTGTGGAGGCATTAGGGAATTATGAATAGGGTGACGTCTGACTTTAAAATTCCTGCGGAATTTCTCGCACTTCTAAACTTTTACACTTCTAGCTTCTAACCTTACCTAATTATTACTTTCTTAGTCGCTACTTTCCCTTCCGAAACAATCTTCAAAATATAAATACCGCTTTCCAAGTTTAAGTTTATAGTTTCGTTTGCTTGCATTTCAAAATTAGATAATGATTTTCCTTCTAAGTTAGTCACTGACACTAATGCCCTTTCATTTAAACCTTCAATTGTAATTTTGGATTCAGTTGGATTTGGAAAAATATTTACCAATAAACTATTTTCATTATCAATACTTAGTGGACCAAAAAATGGGCTTCCCACAAAATCGCCCCATAAATGTTCAACCAAATTAGGAATATCAATAAAAGGATTCCGATTAAACTGCCATTCATAAATTACATTATTTCTATTCATCTCAAAATCATCAGGAGGATCATTACGATGCCATTCTAATAAAGTGGCCAAGTCTCCTAATTGACCATCCACATCGGGGAAGCCATCAACTACATCTAATCCGTTATATCGTACTGCCATATATAAAACACTTCTGGCAACATCTCCATAAAAACTTCCTTGGGTTCCTGAAGGGCCAGTATATTCACCGTAGTGTTGATTTCCTCGGGCACTATTCTCACTTCCATCTGCAGCTCTTAAAGCATGTGCGTCAGAATTTCCATGTCTTAATGAATCTGCATTGGAAATCCAAAATACATCAATCCCATCTGCTACATCATCTCCTTCTCTACCTCCAAAGTCTCCTCTTGATCTAGGATAGGTATGCTCCCGATTCCATTTACCTGCGCTATTCGAAGTAGTTTGAAAATCTAATTTAGGTCTTCCTATTTCTGAATAAACCAGCCACACTTCATTACTATTTGCAGGATTCTGATCTGCCTCATTTAGAATATCAATAATATCTGCATAAGTTTGTGCTCTTACAACTGTAGAATCTGCAATAATATCTTGCAAAGCTTGTTTTAATTCATCATCAGCTTTACCATCTATATTATTATAGTATTCATTTGGAGCAGTACTTGAAACAATGTTAAAAGTTGGATTAGTTGGTATTCCAAAAGGAGCTACAGTAAAATCATTATCTACAATTCTAATTTCGACCTTATCATTTAAAGCCAAAAAACCATTAGGAAGACTATCAAAACTAATCACACAGACTTCATCTCCTTCATCATCTAAATCATCAATTAATGTTATAGTAGTGGTAGCAGTGGCAAATCCTGCTGGAATAGAAATTGAAGTGTCTCCAGTAAAATCAGATGAATTAAAATTTCCATTTGTTAAGCTAATATTAAAATTCAGGTCATCTGTAGCTACTTCCTCGCTATTGAAAGTAATAATAAAACTGCCATCTTCACCTACTTGACTAGTTCCAATATCAATTGCAACACCATTAAAAGAAATTCCACTTCCATCATTCAATCGTCGCGGTGTTGGCACAGTAGACATATAGGTGACTACGCCATTATCTTCAAATCGTTGAATAGAATTAGTGTTATTTCCAGAACCTTCATTGATTTGTTCAATATTAGTAAAATTTGGATCATCATTAAATATATCAATTAAGTCGAGATCATCCGCATCCGAAGTTCCGTATATAATAACATCTACTAAATTTTCTATTGTTGCAGTCGTTCTGTCTGGAAAATCTAAACTATCCGCTTGATACAATACCACTGCATCAGCACCATTTTGAATTACATTAGCTTCAATTAATAATTGAGGAACTGGAGAAACTGTATTACTTCCAATAACCAATAATCCATTTACATCAGTCACATAAGTATCTAAATCCAAAGTAAAATAACTACTATTCATTCCAGAAGTAGATCCATTGAAAAAAACCAACACATAACCGTCCAATGGAAAATTGGCTTGTTCTGATTTTAATTCCACAAACTCTTTATCATCAATACCAGGTGTATCTGCATCTATTTCATTGATTACTAGCACTTGAGCTATCGCTACCTGAGCGAAAAAGAGAAATAAACAGGTAATTATACTTTTCATATTTGTTGTTTAGGGCTTTCCCAAGCCAATTTGTAAGCAAGATAATACATCTTGACAGGGAATTTGTGTCGAAATTCGAATAATTCTATTATTAGCAAAATTCAAGGAATATTATTTAGCTTAGCAATACAAACAAAAGGAAGAAGTTGAAGCCTATTAATAACGATATTAAAAAAGCGATTACGCTTGATAAAAGTTTTTATCAATCAGCAGCTTATTTTGAAGCTGCGAAGGAAAAGATATTTGCTCGTTCTTGGCAATGGCTATGTCATCAAAGAATTTTGCATCTAGACCTCTATGATTATGCACCAATTGATTTATTGAACACCTATTTAGATGAACCTTTGTTGATTACTAAAAACAAGGAAGGCGTTCTCCAATGCCTTTCTAATGTGTGCACGCATAGAGGATTTATATTGGCAGACCAACCTGGTTCAGGCAAATTGATTCAATGCAAATATCATGGTCGATGTTTTCGCCTAGATGGTTTTTTTAAATCTATGCCAGGATTTGAAGAGGCGGAAAATTTCCCTTCTGCTTCTGATAATCTTCATCAAGTCCCAATGGTGAATTGGAAAGACTTTCTCTTTGTTTCACTAAACCCTGCTTATGAATGGTCGTCTGTTGATAATGCACTTAATACCAAATTAGGATTTTTGAAAGCGGAAGAATTTCGTTTTGCAGAAGAGTACAATAAGGAATACTTGGTAAAAGCAAATTGGGCTTTGTATGTTGAAAATTTTTTGGAAGGATTTCATGTACCCTTTGTGCATGACCAATCTTTTAAAAACATGTTTGATTACAATGCTTACACCACTGAATTATTCGATTATTGTAATGTACAAATAGGCTATGCTAATGAAAGTGAATACTGTTTTGATTTTCCAGAAGGTCATGTAGATTATGGCAAGAAAGTGGCAGCTTATTATTTTTGGCTATTTCCAAATATGATGCTCAATGTTTATCCTTACGGAATTCAAATTAATATTGTCAAACCCATTACTGTAAATCGCTGTAAAGTTCAATTTTTATTTTATTTGAAGGATGAAGAAATTTTCAGAGAAATGAATGCTGATGCACTTGCAGCAAAAGTGGAACGGGAAGATGAATGGGTAGTAGAAGGAGTGCAAAGAGGGCTTGCTTCTCGATTTTATCGAAATGGGAGACTTTCTCCGAAACATGAAACTGGTGTTCATCATTTTCATCGATTAGTTTATCGGTTTTTGAATGAATGAATTATTCTGAACGATCAAAAAAGTAACAACGTGTTTTAGTAAATTATGAATTTTTATCGGTTGAATAAAAATAGTCCCCTGTTTAATTTAAATTCAATTGAAATGAATTCAAATTAATTATATTATTTTTTTACTAACCGCCACCGAAATGAGTGCTGCTGTATTTTTACAATTTAATTTTTTAAGTAACTTCTTTCTATGTGTTTTTATAGTTTCAAAAGATCTAAATAGTTTAGCACTTATTTCTATCGTTGTATTACCTTGAGCAATTAATGACAACACCTTAAATTCCATATCAGTTAATTCTTTGGTAGGATTTTGTTCTTTTCGGATTATTTTGCTAATAAAGTTTTGTTTTAAATCAGGATGAATAAAGAAATCTTCATCTAGCGTTTGGGAAATGGCCAACTTTAACTCAGAGCCGCCAGAATTTTTTACGGTGTATCCATCTACGCCTGCTTCAATCATAGCAAGAATCGAAGCAGCATCTTCGAGCATTGTCAATGCTATAATTTTAATACTTGAATCCAATGTCTTTATTGTTTTCGTGGTATCGATCCCATTCATTCCGCCTGGCATCAAGATGTCCATGATGATAACATCAACCTTGTTTTGTTTAACTATATTAATTGCTTCTTCTCCAGAATTAGCCTTAAGCATAGGAAGGCAATCTATAATGGTCGGTAATAGAATGCTCAAACCATCCGTAATGATTTTATGATCGTCAACTACAAGTATTTGAATCATGATTTGTTTTAATTAGGTATAATACAAATAAATGTGTAACTACTATTGGGTGAACTTTCATGATTAAATTTACCATTTAATATTCTAACTCTAGTAGAAATATTATTAATCCCAAATCCAATTGATTTTTTTCTTTATCAAATCCAATTCCATTGTCTTTATAGGATAGTGTAATATTTTCTAAGGTGGACTTAATATGGATATCGACTTTATCACATTTAGCATGTTTGATTGAGTTATTCAAGATCTAGTTTGTCGTCTTTGGATTGAGACTGAAAATGGATTAATTTTATATGGCCATTCTTTCCTCACTTCTCTCTAAATGTCACCGACTTGATCGAAGTGACTATTTAAACTTGATGGTTTGAAAACAATATAATTAACAATTCTATGATAGGGCATGATAAACTTCATTGTATTATACTAATATACAATTTTCATTACAAAAAGGGGGATGGTGTCCTCCCCCAAAAGGGTGAAAATTATGCTTAATTGATTAATTTTATAACATTAATTTTCATGTCTTGCCTAATTACAATATCTTACTAAAGCTGCGCTATAACTTCCTATTCTAATCTTGTAATTCAAACTACGAAACATGCAATCCCAAATTCGCAATGTGCTATGTATATTTTTACTCTTTAATTTAATAGCCCAAAATTCACAAGCTCAAAAAACATGGAACGGTTCAAATGGCAATTGGTCCGACCCAAATAAATGGATCCCAGCCGGCGTCCCTAATACTTCGGACGACGTTTATATCAATGGCGGTAATGTAACGCTTAATGTATCAGACACTATTCTATCTATGTCCATATCTGGAGGCCTAGTTGCTGGTGATGTTATTGTGATGACCATATTAGATAGCTTACATATTTCTGGAGGCACATATTATACACAACAAAAAACAGAAGTTCATGGAGATTTAATCTGGACAGGAGGAACTTTAGGGACGCTTATTTTAAATGCGGACAGTACAATAGTTTTGGGAAAAACTGACGTCCTACCTGGTACTTCAAAAACACTTTATAGTCATATGTATTCCTATGGTGGGGGAAAATGGCTATCCGACGGAAGTGGTAATAGTAACATCACTACAAAATGGTCTTTGTGGAATATCATTGGTAATAATACTTTCGTCATTGATCATGATGTTAATTCGGATTACAACATGGATGGTGGGGGCAGCTCATTTAATGCTTATTGTCCAATGGAGAAAATAGGAGCAGGTCACACTACTTTTAAATCCTATTTCCAAATGAGTGATACCTTAACCTTACTTGATGGAAAAATTAAACTGAATGGGCAAGGTGGCTCTATGTCCGGACAGATTAAAAATCAAGTGCATAATGGACTAGAATTTTTGTCCACAGTATATGATGCGTATTACAATTTTGATGGACTCCATATTAAAGATAGCGCGATTTGGGTAGATAATGGAAGGATTAATGTTCAAATGGGTTCTTCATTACCTGAAACCACCATCCAAGGAAACGCCATCATTAATGTCAATAATACGTTAGATATCCGCGGAAATTTAATGATAATGGGTGGTGATTTTGAAGGCTCGGATACTTTAACTATTCTCGATGATTGTGATTTTGAAGGAGGACTTATTAATACGAAAGTTGGAGAAATACATGGGGACTTAAATTGGACCGGAGGAGATATTGGCCATACGCAGACTTCTGGTGAAAAGTTGGAAGTATTTGGCCAAACTTATATATCTGGAACTGGCTCAAAAAAGGTTGGAGGAACTTTAATAACTACTGGAGGCGGTGATTGGAATAGTACTAGTGGTGCAGTCAGCAATATAGGAATTCGAAACGGTAGTTGGATTATACCTTTAGGCAGTACATATACCATGGATCATGGAGTGAACACGAGCATTGATCTGTACACATTACAATTGGGTAACTTCTATGTAAATGGAACGCTTATAAAACTTGGCGATGGAGAAACAAGCCTCGCAGCGCGTAATTATTGGAATGGAACTTTAGCTGGTAATGGGTATGTAAAAGTTTGGTATGATTATGTAAATTCTAATCTTTCACCTGGAGTGAATGGAATTGGAAGCTTGGAAATTAAACCAGAAGTAAATAGAAATTTAGTTTTTGATACCTTATTCATTGATGTATCCAAAGATGATTCCACAATAGTTGATTTCATCCAAATTAATGATGATATAGAATTCAGCTCAGTAAGCCACTTGGTAATAAATGAAATCTTGCCCCCAAATCCTGGCTTTATTCCTTTTTTAAAATATACAGGAAATAGAGTTGGAAATATAGCGACCTTCGATTTGCCTATTGGCTACACGATAGTGTATGATGATGCGAATAAATTAATCTTGCTATCGCCTTCACCATCTTGTGGCGAATCATTTACGGATAATGGAGGAAGTGTTCAAGATTATAAACCCTTATCTAATGATACTTTAACAGTCTGTCCTTACGAAGCAACAAGTTTTATAGGTATTGATTTTACTCAATTTGAAACAGAAACGAATGATTTTTTATCTTGTTATAATGGAAATCAAACGTTTGATAGTTTGTTTTGGATGCATTCAGGAAATGGACTTCCGTCCGTAAATCCAGTGGTATCGTATGACTCTACTGGGTGCCTTACTTTTGTTTTTAATTCTGATGCGTCAATTGAAGAGGCTGGTTGGGAAAGTAATATCACTTGCCATCCCTGCATAGCCCCTTTTGATTTGAAAGTTTCTTTTGTAGACGCAACGAGTGCATTTTTTAATTGGAAGGATACTTCTTTCGCAACCCATTGGGATTTAGAGATAATTTCATCTGATCAAGAGCCAACTGGGATTCCAAATTATGAAGTAACAGATACATTTTTAAATTGGAGCGAAGGTACAGGTGGAACGAAATACGAAATTTATCTAAGAGCAGATTGTATGCCATTTGGAGGTCTTGTTAAAAGTCCATGGATCGGTCCTTATTCTTTTATTACAGTTTGTGATCCAGATCACATGCTACCCTATTATCAAGATTTCAATGATCATGGGAATTGCTGGCGTATAGAAAATGTCGATAATGACCAAGTTACACATGGTATAGCTAGTTGGGAGAGAAAAGATGTTGGCCGATGTACGCAACATTTTACAGATGAGGGCTTGGTGATAGCAGATTGGTATAATGGTGGAGGATCCGTACCGGAAGCGGACGATTGGGCGTATAGCCCCATGTTTTCTTTCGAAGCGGATACCGTTTATGAATTGAGTTTTCAATTTGGAATTCAAGCATTTCAGCAAATGCGCATCATGGTTTTAGATACCAATCATTCATCTGGAGCTACTACGGGTCAAGAAATATTCAAATATGAGGGAACGGACTTTTTCTGTCGTAACGAACAACTTATTTTTTCCGTCCCGCATTCGGGAAATTATCACATTAGCATACATGGATATACATCCGGGACAGAAGGTAAAGAAATCGCCATTGATGATTTTCGATTACAAAAGGCACCCGCCTGCGCTGCTCCAAAATATGTAAGGGCTTCCAATATACGTCCCCAATCTGTTCGCTTAGATTTTGCACAAGTAAATGGCACATCGTATGACTGGGATATCGTACCTGCTGGAATGCCCCCCGGTGTAGGAAATGGCATTAATGGAAATACATCAAATTCATTTATAGAATATTTGGATGGTCTGACTGCAGATACGTGGTATGATGTTTATGTAAGAACAAACTGTGCTGGAGGGCCTACAGCATGGTCTGATTCTACACGTTTCAAAACGCTGAAAGATTATTGTGGTGATTTCTTTTATGATGTTGGTGGGCCCACTGGCGGCTACTACAATAATATGGGAGACACGACAGTCATTTGTCCACCAGATACAAATCAAACAGTGACCGTAGAATTTTTAGAATTTCTCTTAGATGCTCCAGCAGACAGATTAAGATGTTTTGATGGCCCTACTGCGGCACACCCATTAATTTTTAACCATACAGGAACGCATAGTCTCCCTAATCCAGCTAGAATCATAGCTTCGGACTCCAGCGGCTGCTTAACTTTTACGTTCGGTTCTAATTATATAGGAACTTTGGATGGATGGAAAGCGTCTGTTAAATGTTCGGCATGTGAAGATCCGGATAGTCTGGGCGTAAAAAACAAAACCACTATTGGCGCAGATATATATTGGAGAGATAATGCGGGGGCTAATCTATGTGACATTGAAATTGTAGAGTCCGGAGACACCTCAACTGGCATTCCTACTTATTCAAATGTTACATCAAATCCATTTACTTGGACAGAGGGCGAAGTTGGTAAAGATTATACCTTCTATGTTAGATCCCAATGTTCGATGGATCAGGATTCCAGTAATTGGATGGCTTCTAATCAATTTGGAATTTCATGTTCTGGCGTTGCATCAATGCCCTACTTTCAGGATTTCAATGAGCATTGGAATTGTTGGTATGTAGAAAATGTGGATAATGACCAGTTTACACATGGCGTAGCTACTTGGGAGAGAAAAGATAACGGACCATGTCAATATAATTTGGATGAGGGCTTGGTGATAGCAAATTGGTATAATGAAGCGGACGACTGGGCGCATAGTCCTATGTTTTATTTCGAAACGGATACCGTTTATGAATTAAGTTTTAAATTTGGGATTCAAGCATTTCAGCAAATGCGCATCATGGTTTTAGATACCAATCATTCATCTGGAGCTGCTTCAGGTCAAGAGATATTCAAATATGAGGGGACTGACTTTTTCTGTCGTAAGGAACAACTTATTTTTTCCGTCCCACAATCGGGAAATTATCATATTAGCATACATGGATATACATCCGGGATAGAAGGGAAAGCAATCGGCATTGATGATTTTCAATTGCAAAAGGCACCCGTCTGCGCTGTTCCAAAATATGTAAGGGCTTCCAATATACGTCCCCAATCTGTTCGCTTAGATTTTGCACAAGTAAATGGCACATCGTATGACTGGGATGTCGTACCTGCAGGAATGACCCCCGGTGTAGGAAATGGCATTAATGGAAATACATCAAATTCATTTATAGAATATTTGGATGGTCTAACTGCAGATACCTGGTATGATGTTTATGTAAGAACAAACTGTGTTGGAGGGCCAACAGCATGGTCTGATTCTACGCGTTTCAAAACGCTGAAAGATTATTGTGGTGATTTCTTTTATGATGTTGGTGGACCCACTGGCGGATACTATAATAATATGGGGGACACGATAGTCATTTGTCCTTCAGATACAAATCAAACAGTAACCGTAGAATTTTTAGAATTTCTTTTAGATGCTCCAGCAGACAGATTAAGATGTTTTGATGGCCCTACTGCAGCACACCCATTAATTTTTAACCACACAGGAACGCATAGTCTCCCTAATCCAGCTAGAATAATAGCTTCGGACTCCAGCGGCTGCTTAACTTTTACATTCGGTTCTAATTATATAGGAACTTTGGATGGATGGAAAGCTTCTGTTAAATGTTCGGTATGTGAAGATCCTGATAGCCTGGGCGTAAAAAACAAGACCACTTTTGGAGCAGATTTATATTGGAGAGATAATGCAGGAGCTAATCTATGGGACATTGAAATTGTAGAATCCGGAGGCACCTCTACTGGCATTCCTACTTTTTCAAATGTTACATCAAATCCATTTACTTGGACCGAGGGAGAAGCTGGGAAAGGTTATACCTTCTTTGTTAGATCCCAATGTTCGATGGATCAGGATTCCAGTAATTGGATGGCTTCTAATCAATTTGGAGTTTCATGTTCCGGCGGTGTATCAATGCCCTACTTTCAAGATTTCAATGAGCATTGGAATTGCTGGCATATAGAAAATGTCGATAATGACCAAGTTACACATGGTATAGCTACTTGGGAGAGAAAAGATGTTGGCCGATGTACGCAACATTTTACAGATGAGGGCTTGGTGATAGCAGATTGGTATAATGGTGGAGGATCCGTACCAGAAGCAGACGACTGGGCGCACAGCCCCATGTTTTCTTTCGAAGCGGATACCGTTTATGAATTGAGTTTTCAATTTGGGGTTCAAGCATTTCAGCAAATGCGCATCATGATTTTAGATACCAATCATTTATCGGGAGCTACTACAGGTCAAGAGATATTCAAATATGAGGGGACGGACTTTTTCTGTCGTAACGAACAACTTATTTTTTCCGTCCCGCAATCGGGAAATTATCACATTAGCATACATGGATATACATCTGGGGCAGAAGGTAAAGAAATCGGCATTGATGATTTTCGATTACAAAAGGCACCCGCCTGCGCAGCTCCAGAATATGTAAGGGCTTCCAATATTCGCCCACAATCCGTTCGCCTAGATTTTGCACAAGTAAATGGCACATCCTATGACTGGGATATCGTACCTGCAGGAATGAGCCCCGGTGTAGGAAATGGCATTAATGGAAATACATCAAATTCAATTATAGAATATTTGGATGGTCTAACTGCGGATACTTGGTATGATGTTTATGTAAGAGCAAACTGTGCTGGAGGGCCCACCGCATGGTCTGATTCTACACGCTTCAAAACGCTGAAAGATTATTGTGGTGATTTCTTTTATGATGTTGGTGGACCAACTGGCGGATACTACAATAATATGGATGACACTATTATAATTTGTCCACCAGTAGCCGGGCAACAAATAACAATAGAATTTCTCGAATTTTCTACTGATTCGCCTGCAGATAGACTGTTTTGTTATGATGGCCCTACCACAACTCATCCATTGATATTTAACCACACAGGAACGCATGGTCTCCCCACTCCAGCTAGAATAATATCATCGGATTCAAGCGGGTGTATCACTTTTATTTTTGATACGAATTATATATGGACAAGTAGTGGTTGGAAGGCTTCGGTTACTTGTACAAATTGTGAAGACCCAGATAGTCTTGGTGTAACAAATTCATCTGAAACAGGTATCGATCTATATTGGAGAGACAATACTGGAGCTTTGGAATGGAATATAGAAATAATTGACATTGAAGAGCCAGCTACAGGCGTACCGACTTTTACAAATGTAACTACAAATCCGTTTAGATGGAGTGGCGGAATTCCAGGAAAAGGATACCGTTTTAATGTCCAAGCTGTTTGCAATCCAGGAGATTCTAGTAATTGGATTCAATCCAATCAGTTTAATTATAATTGTCCTGAAAGCATGCCGATTCCATATTTTCAAAATTTTGATAATAATCTATATTGTTGGAAGATTGAAAATGTAGATAATGATTATACTGGCAATGGGGACGTATCCACTTGGAAAAGAATTAAAAGTGGCTGTACGGATTATACTGATGATTATACTTTAAATTGTTTTTACTTCTTTGGAAATCCATTACCCTCAAATGATTGGTCATTTAGTCCTGCATTTTATTTTGAAAAAGATTCGGTGTATGAAATATCGTATCAAACTTCGGGTGGTTCATTAGAAGAGTTAAATGTGTATGTTGTAGATACAAATCATTCTTCTGCCACATATAATTTCGAGATCTATGAAAGTAATTTTAAAGGAGTTTGTGAAAATGTAGTGCTTACCTATACTGCAACTTTTTCTGGAACCCACCACATTGGCTTCCATTCCAACTCTAACTTTTTTGGAGATAAAAATTTATCCATTGATGATTTTAAAATTCGGAAAGCACCTAAATGCATTGATGTTTTCAATATAATAATTGAAGAAATCACTAATACCACAGTTGATTTTAGTTTTGCACCTATAAATGGAACGCACTATTATGAATGGGAAATTGTAACCGCTGGAATGCCAATAGGTAATGGACTGCAAGGGTCAAGTATTTCTAACGAGGTTGATGATGCAGGCTTATTAACTGAAAATACTTGGTATGACTTATATGTTAGATCCGTTTGTGAACAAGAAGAAACGGATTGGATAGGCCCTATAGGGTTTAAAACGCAAGTTGAAAAATGCCTTGAAAAATATTTTGATCCTGGCGGTCCAAATGGATTTTATTGGGAAAGTTATGAAGATACTGTAACCTTTTGCCCTAATAGTTCAGGTGATTCAGTAATCGTAGATTTTATTTATTTCCTCACACAAGATTATGATTTTCTTTCTTGCTTTGATGGTCCTACAGTTTATCACCCTAGGCTTTGGATCCATGATGGAAATGAATTGCCGCCGATTAATCCAGTAATATCTACGCATGAAAGTGGTTGTCTTACTTTTATATTCGATTCGGACTATACGGGCAATGCATCAGGCTGGGAAGCAGATGTGACTTGCGGAGAAATATCAACGCTATTCTCAATTTGTGATACAGTGTTATCCAAAGCTGACAATGGTCCGGGCTCATTAAGAAATGTAATTGCATGTGCTGAAAATGGGGATACCATATACTTTAGTCAACAACTGAATGGAGATACACTTTTATTAACTGGAGGCCCTATTAATATTCATAAGGATTTAACTTTTATGCTTAATAGCAATGATGATATTACCATTAAATTAACCAATACAACAAATGGATTGAAGTTCGCGCATAATAGTATAAGTGAGGTGAGGTATTTGAAATTACAAGCTGGTGCGGGTAGTATCGGAGCAATAATTAAAAATGAAGGTCAATTATTGCTAGAGGAGGTTGAAATTGATTCAAAGCAGCAAAACATTATTCATATTTATAATAAAGGAAACATTCAAGCAAAAGGAAATATTAACCTCATTAAGGGGAATTAATATGCTAATTTGATAATTATTGGAGAAATTAAATGGTTCTAAATTCGTGCTGGCGGAAATTGGCTTGATAAAGTATACAAAGCTTAAAAAAGAAATGGAATAGTTAAGTAGATTAGTTATGATTCTTCATCAGTTCCTAGTGGTGCATTGAAAAGACTTTCTTTTTGTTTCTTTAAACCCTTCATTTGAATGGTCATCCATTGAGAATACACTTAATACCGGTGATCATCATTTTCACCAATTAGTATATCAATTTTAAATTCAGAAGTTTAGAATGCGCAATTTGTAGGCAATGGCTCTGCCGTTTCTAATCCTTTAGCAAAGTCAGCGGCAAGTGTATCTTTCACAAAACCATTTGCAACATCTCCTTTCAGAACAATGGCACCATAAGATAGATTATTTATATGACCGCGAATATATACTACTTCATTCTCCACTACATTTACAGGTCCGCCTGATCGGATAAAAGGTTGCTCAGAAACATGAGAATGCCTAAGAATTCTTCGGTATACTAATTTTTTATCCAGTGAAATTACTTCCCACCAATCTGCATATTGATCACATCCTAAATCGGGGCTTTTCAAGTTTACACTAAAAGTGTAATTGCCTTCCACTCCCGAAATATCGACGGATTGCGCAATAGCTTGTTTATCTTCGGATAATTCTCCTTCCGTTTCCATTTCCATCGGTTCCTCTTCCACCATTTTCTTACAATTGAAAAGGAATGGGATAATCACACAAAAGAATATTACTTTAAATTTCATGAAGTACAATTTGAATAATAATTTATTTTCTTGGAATAGTCAAAATTTCCTCAGCTCTTCCATCTAAAAAATAGAAGCCATCTTTGGTGTAGACCCCATCTTCTTCGAGCATAATTCTGACTGGCTTTTTCCATTCTTCAACTTCCGTGGCTGCAAACAATTCTATGGAATATGCAGTGTTTTCGTATAATAGATAGTCTCCTCTTCCTTTGACACCTTGTTGTTGATCCCACATTCCAATCGACGGTCCTGCGGCATGGCCGTGCAATCCAATCGGATGCGTATAGATTGATGCAATAAATCCTTTTCCTTCTGCTTCAGCCAAGGCATCTTTCAAAATTTGATTTCCGGTTTTTCCTTTTTTAAAATTTCTCACTAAAATATCCTGGAGGAGATTCCCATTATTAAAAGCTTTAACCAAGCCTGCAGGGACTTCTTTTTCTCCAGGCTTAAGTACATAAAAATGTTGTTGTTGATCTGTATTTAATCTTAAGTAAGTAATGCCAAAATCCACATGTAGAAGGTCTCCAAAACGGATTATATCTTTTTCTGGTCGTCTTGAGAAAGATCTAAGAAACTCGGTACTTCCTACCTCATTTCTTTGCACAGAAACTGATGGTTGAAACCATGTATCTAATCCTAAATCTTTTACTTTCTGGCGCAATGCCCAAACTACATCATCAGTTGTAGTTATTCCTGGATGGATAACATTTTCGGAAAGCCCGTATTGCAAAATTTGATGACCAAGGTGACAAATCATCGGATAAATTTGGAGTTCTTTTTTCGATCTAGTTTCTAGCCAAGCAATGGCTAAACTTTCGGCAGAAACTACTTTACTGCGATACTCTTTTGGTAAAACATTCATAAAAGCATCATGCTCTGACTTAACTAATCCATCTGCTAAGGCAAAATCTATGGAAAAATTCAATCCAATTTGTTTCGGATTTCTTTCTTTTATAATTTCTAATAAAGCTTCCCATTGATTAGGATAAACATCAATATCCCAAGCTCCTTTTAAAAGCTTCCCCACATTGTATCTGGCAATGGCAATTTTTTCTAATTCTCCAGAATCTTTTAAATTGAAAACCATGATGGTTCGCCTTCTTGCGCTTAACCAAGAACTGGGCAACATCGTTTTCATAACTGGATCTTCATTGTATTCTCGAGAAATTAAGATCCACATATCAATACCTGACCGCTTCATTAAAACAGGCAATAGATTATCGATTCGGTCTTCAAGAATCTCGTCTACTATTCGAGCTTGTTCTTCAACAGGAAGTACATTTATAAATGATGTTTGTGCTACACTCACCTTAAGAAAAGTAATGATAAAATGTCCAAGAAAGCCAATCTTAAAAATACGCTTCATGTTAAATATTCTTAATCAAATTTATAATGAATCACTCTTTTACTCGTTTATAAAATATTCTATTGACTACTTTCCACTCTCCATCAATTTTAATAAATTCATATAATCAATAAAGGTGAAAGTAGGCTATACTATTTCTAATTTTGCATTTGCCGCATGCCCAGAAATATCAATATTCGCAATTCTGGTTTTTCGATTTTGCGGTGAACTTGGTTTCATGCCTATTTTAAAAAATTCTAATGCATTTACTTCTTTATACTCGTCACCAATAAACTTCATGGCTGCTGTTTTGTCAAAGGCTTTTGTCAAAGTTTCAAAATCGTTGTTTGTACCACCATCCAAATAATAACTTGCCGTTTCTGATACCAACTCATAATCTGATTTTTGCGCAAATATATTACCTACAATGAAAAAGGTGTACAGGGTGGTCAAGATAATTGTTTTCATTTTCTATTTTATTTATAGATTATTATTTCACTGATTGCAGTACTTAAAGGAATAACACTTTTATCTAAATTATATTCATTTGAACTGTAAGATAAGCGGTAACGTAGATTCCCTTGGCTTGCAAAAGTTCTGCTTTCAATTTCTGAACCATTCACTTTTATTTCAGGAAACTGTTGCAGTAGTTCTGAGAAGGTTGAACCCACATGAATTCCTTTTGTAGTTTTTACTAACGGATTGAGAACAGTGATCAATCTAACCTTCTTTTCTATTTCGTCGTTCGGCATTAAATAGCCTAGTTTCCCATATTCTTTATTAAATAAATTATAGATTATAAAGACTCCTTCACCTGTTTCCAAAACACTCTCTCTTACCTCAAAATCATCCTCTACTATTTTATCTCCTACTTTAAAATTCATGAAACTATTTTCCTTAATAGTAAGGTCTTTAATTTTTGAGTTCTGCTCTTTTGCTTTTTCGGTTGTAAATGGAAGTTTATTATTTTGGTCAATTCCATTATTTTCAGGGGTATTCTTGCATGCGAAAAACACCAGACAAAGAAATAATAGATATACTTGAAAACGCATAGATATATAATTTACTTGCATTAAGATAAACATATTGAATTAATCTTGAATTTCTTTTGCAAACTTTAATCCTAAATTAAAGTCCCGAGGGTCCAAGACCCTCGGAGCGTCTGGCACCCTCGGAGCGTCTGGAACCCTCGGAGCGTCTGCAACCCTCGGAGCGTCTGCAACCCTCGGAGCGTCTGGCACCCTCGGAGCGTCTGGAACCCTCGGAGCGTCTGCAACCCTCGGAGCGTCTGCAACCCTCGGAGCGTCTGGCACCCTCGGAGCGTCTAGCACCCTCGATTTTATATAATTTATTGATTTTCATAGCATTTGGTTATTAAAAGAAAATTATAGACCTTTATGGAACCCTATAACCCATCTCCTACAATTACGCTATTATGAAACTTATTTACACTAACACGCTTGCATTTCTCTTTATATTATTCATTATCAACAATTTACAGGGGCAACAATGGAAACCTTTGGAAATGCATGGAGGAGGAAAAGTAACGGGAATTATTTTCCACCCTACCGATCCTACTATCATATATAACAGGACTGACGTAGCTGGCTTGAATGTTTCAAACAATGGAGGAGACAGCTGGACTAGTTTGACACTCAACGTTCCAAAAGACAATCCGCATAATTTTACTACTCGTAATTTGGCAATAGATCCGCTTAATACCAATACCATGTACTATTGTGCGGGGAACGCACCAAATATAGGGTCTTCTAGCATTTTCAAATCAACTGACGGTGGTAATCAGTGGGCACGTATAAATAATCCTACTAACTTTAGCGGTAATGGAGATATTCGATGGGGTGATGAAACCTTTATTATTGATCCTAATAATAATTCAACTTTATTTGTCGGTGGTCAAGCTACATTTACTGGTGGAGTCTGGCAAGATGGTGGATTGTACATAAGTAATAATTCAGGCGATAGCTGGACAGCTATTCACAATACGACTTTTGAAAAAGCATGGATAAGTGGAGTAAAATTCCATCCAAATAATACCAATTTAATCTATGTCGCTGCAATTACAAGTACTGAAGGTGGTGTGGATACCCCCGTGAAAGGACTTTGGGAGTATAATAAAAGTAATGGAAATTTAACCCAGCTATATACTGAAAATGTTTACGATTTTGAATTTGATGCGATTACCAATAAAATAATCGTAAGCAGATTGGAGGGAATTCAAATTTACGATCCTAACAATGGGACTTGGTCCACTATTGAAAAGCCTTTTAATGCAGATTATAATTTTTATATCACTGCACATCCAACGATTAGCGGGAGATGGTATTTTGGAGGATTTAGTGGTTTTAATAATTCAGGTTTAGTAGAAACCTTAGATGGTGGTCAAACCTATCATCAATCAAAATATACTGGCGGAAATAATATTTTGAAATTAATCTTTCCTGATTTTGCTGACACAAATGTAAAAGTTGGACATGCCAATTCAATGGCAGGTATTTACTTTAGTCCACATGATCCTTCTATGGCTTTTATGGATGGAGTTTGGAAGACTACTGACGCTGGAAGTCCATTAGTCAATTCAGCAAATCCAAACGATTTAAAAAATAATGGAAATTGGGATTGGACATGGGTAGCAGATGGAATTCATATTATGGTAACGTTGAGAGTTTCTCCACATGTTTCAGATCCCAATAGGTTTTCAGTGAATGTAGCTGATGTTGGTGTATATAATACAGTTGATGGTGGTCAAGATATGATATATCCGGGACTCCTTTTACATTACAGTGCCGCAACTCGTTTTGCAAAATCGAATCCAAATATTGGATACACGGTGGGTGAGAAATTTGATGACACGGGTCAAATAAGAAAAACGATAAACGGAGGTCAGTCATGGTTTTGGCCGATGACCAGCAACTTTTTTGAAGATGCTAAAGTGATCCAAGATTTACAAATTAAATCTGATAATCCAGATCATTTAGTAGTGGGCATTCATCAAGATGGATTAGCCAACCAGATTTATAGATCTTTGGATGGTGGAGCAACTTGGAATGCTTGGGATCAAGGAATAACCGAGAGCAACATTTATAAAGAATGGGAATCTATTGATCGATTACTAAAAGATGACAATGACATCTTTTACACCTACAAAAATGATAAGATGTATCGAAGAGCTTGGAATGATGCGACTTGGTCATTAATTAATCATCCCACAGGCACTACAAATATTAATCATTTAGTCCTTGATCCATCCAATCCTGGCGTATTTTATATGACCATTTCAAATAACAAAATTTACAAATGGGATAATGGCATTTGGACTGAAATCATTTCAGGAACAAACGTCAGCCAACTGATTGCAGTTTCTCCAAATGGGACTTTAGCTGTCATGGAAAAGCTGTGGGTAAATGGTGGGAGAACTCAAAAGCTATTTATCAAACCTTTTAATGGTAATTGGAGTCCTTTGACTTTTGAAGGATTTGGTGGGACTATGAAAAATATGTTATTCTTAGATGATACAAGATTAGTCGGGATTAGTAATGGGCAAGGAGCTAACATCCTACATTTGGACGAAAATAATAATTGTTTAGATCCTTCTAATTTTTATGCTGCTGGGATCGATCAAAGTGGAGCAAACATTCATTGGTTACACGCCAATAATCCTTCATTTAATTTAGAATACTCCATTGCAAACCAAAACAATTGGACGACTGTACCAAATGCTAATAGTGGAATGCGGATTACTAATTTAAATCCATGTACAGACTATCAAATTCGATTAAAAGCAGATTGTGCTGCGGAAGAAAGTAATTATATTTACGGTTCATTTACTACCCAAGCGGCCAATGATTATTGTCCGTCTTACTCTCAATCTACTTGGAGATATTGGATCGAAAATGTGGAGTTGAATAATGACACTTATTTTTCTCAATGGAATGGTGGTTATTATGATTGGGCTTGTTCACAACAAAGCTCGATACAAGCAGGTGATGATATTATATTGAGTTTAACTCCAGGTTTTTTAGACCTAGTTAGAAACATGGTTTGGTATGTTTGGATTGATTTTGATAGAGATGGTGTTTGGCAAAGCGATGAACGAGTAGTTTCTAGTGGAGCATCAGATCAAATCCAAAACTTCACTATTCCTACAGATGTCAATTTAAGTCCTGGTCCATTGAAAATGCGTGTACTCATGCATAGGAATTTCGAGAATGCGGATTTAGAAGCTTGCGACCCCTACTCTGCTGGAGAGACAGAAGATTTCTTGATAGATGTGATTAATACGAATAGTTGTTTATTAGTACAAAATACAAATGATGATGGTCCTGGCTCTTTAAGAGCTGCCGTTGCATGTGCAATGCCTGGTGATACGATTACCTTTCATCCTAATTTAAATAATGACACCATCAATATTACTAGTTTGGTAATTGTCATTAACAAGGATTTAAAAATATTGGCGAATCCTAATCAGCAAGTTTATGTTTCTGGTGTAGATGTGGGTAGAGTTTTTATTGTCAATGTTTTTAAAAATGTAGAGTTCAGAGGTTTCAATATTATATCGGGAGCTACGATGGAAGGAAGAGCTATTTATAATCGAGGAAATCTTATTCTTGATAATATGAACATCTACGAAAATTCAGGTCGGAATGGAGAAGGCAGTAAGATTTGGAATGAGGATGATTTAATTATTCGGAATACGACAAATGAGTTGAAGTTTTAGTTTGGGGGTCGCTGCTCTAGAAAGTCAAGAGGTCGGGCTTCACGGAAAGTCAAGAGATCGAGCCTCACGGCATGTCAAGAGGTCGGGAGACCTTTGACGAAAAGTGATTATCCATTTGGCCCAAGATCTTAGACCTGAGGGCCTCAATTACCATTTTTTTCCAAAATGCCAAGTTGTTACCTTTTCATCGATGGCATTTTGAGCAGCAGAAGGTGGCAACTTTGATTCTGTACAATAGTAGGTTTCGTGAAAGCAAAGCGGTCTGGCTTCACGGCATGTCAAGAGGTCGGGAGACCTTTAACGAAAGGTGATTCTTCCCGAGGGTGGCAGACCCTCGGAGCGTTTCCTTACATTGTTTCCCGAGAACATCCTAACATTTGGCCCAAGGTCTTAGACCTGAGGGCCTCAATTACCATTTTTTTCCAAAATGCCAAGTTGTTACCTTTTCAGCGATGGCATTTTGAGCAGCAGAAGGTGGCAACTTTGATTCTGTACATTAGTAGGTTTCGTGAAAGTAAAGCGGTCTGGCTTCACGGAAAGTATAAAAAATTTCAACGTGTTACCATGCCAACATTTAATGAATCTAAAATTGAATTTAAAGAAATTGATGAATGGCCATGGAAATTTAGAATTGTAAATAATCAATTCACTATTGATAAATATACATTTATTGCCGGCAGTATTTTAGATATTCATATTTATGATTTAAACCGAACTTTAGTGCTTTCATCCCATCTTGATAGCAGGCGCACTTAAAAAAAAGTTTATTGAAAATTGGAGACACATTACATAAAAGTAGAGATACTATTACCCAAAAAAAAGTAGTAGATTTAAAATCAGTTGTTGTTAAATACTCTTGTCCTTGGATAACCGATTCTAACATATTCTCTTTTTTACTAACTATATTTTCTCCTTCAATAGCGAAACAATGGAAGATTGGAGGAGGTCTTATCCCTAATCCTATTCTAGAGGAAATTAAAATTCTAAGACCTTTAAATGCTATTTATATTGATAACATTAGACGAACAGGCCTTCATCATCATCAAACTAAAAATATAGTAATTTATGTGAAAGGAAAGTCATGAAGTCGGAAGACCCTTGTCAAAAGGTAATTCTTTCCGCATTTCGCCCAAGGTCTCCGACCGGGCTCCGACCTTAAAGAAATATAAAACCTCCACTACAACCTCCTCACCCAAATATTCCTAAAACTCACCAAATCACCATGATCTTGCAGCATAATTGGCGCCTCTCTATGAGGCATATTTTTAGGTGGACCAATATACTCACTCGTTCCTAAAAGCGTAATATTATTTTGAATAACAACTCCATTATGCAAAACGGTTAACTGTCCACTTTCGGTTTTCTCCCCTTTTTCGTTAAATACAGGAGCTTTAAAAATAACATCATAAGTCTGCCATTGTCCAGAAGGACGCATTGCATTAACTAAAGGTATGTATTGTTTGTAGACAGATCCAGCTTGTCCATTTGAATAGGTTCTGTTTTTGTAAGAATCTAAAATTTGAACTTCATATCTTTTTTGCAAAAATAATCCACTATTTCCGCGTCCTTGCCCTTCTCCTTTAATAATTTCAGGGCTCTTCCATTCGATATGCAATTGGCAATCCCCAAAAGCTTCCTTTGTTTCTATCGCACCGGCTCCTGGTTTTACTTGGAAACTACCATCTTCTTGAATAAGCCACTGGGCGGGCGCACCATCTTCGCTAGTCCAATGTTCTAAAGATCTTCCATCAAACAACCTAATGGCATCGGAAGGCACATTTGTTATATCTAAAGAAATTTGTTTGGGCTCTGGTTCCCATACTTCGGTATCTTCGGGCTTTTGAGCATCAAGGATAATCAATGTTGAAAAAAAATATAAGCTAATCAAAAAAATTCTCATGGTAAGGTTTTAAGTTTAATAAATTTATTGCTTCCATACAGTAATATAATGCCTATAACGATAAATAAAGAGTACATCGCAATCTTTTGTGTGGCTAAATCATAATTTCCACTATTATATAGTAAAACGTAGGTGACAATTTTGAATCCCGAAATGGTAATTAAGTCTAAAAATGCCCAAGCTTCAATTAAAAATGACAAATACTTAAATTCAAAATATATGGAAATGGCAATGATTAGCATGATAAAAACAGGAATGACTTTTTCTAAATCAAAAGTTAATATGGCTACTGTAGCCGATCTGATTAACAACAAACTTAATGTAATTAATAGGAAATAAAAGAACCATTTTTTTGTAAAGTAAGACTTCAAAGTATAGTCAAATTAATAATAAAAATGGATTTGCAATTGATCTTCATTGATCAATTTAATTGTTGGGAAAAATAATAATCTAAGAACCCAACCCTAGCATTGATTTTCTATCTTTATGAAATGAATGATATTGTCATAATTGGGGCAGGGAATGTAGGATGGCATTTGGGAATTGAATTATTTAGAAATGGTTATAACATCGTTCAAGTATACAATAGAACGGAAGCTAGTGCTAAGAAACTAGCTCATAGAATAAATACAAAAAGCACCAAGCACTTGGGAAGAATTGTGAGGAATGCGGACCTATATATTATTGCGGTGCACGATGATGCCATCCAAGAGGTTTCTATTAAATTGAAAAGTCGGGTCCACAAAGGACTCGTTGTGCATACTTCAGGAAGCAATTCTTTTAAATTATTAAATCCTTATTTTAAAAGAACTGGTAATTTTTATCCATTACAAACTTTTAGTAAAAAGAGAAAAATCAATTTTATAGGCATTCCAATTTTCGTTCAAGGGAGGTTAAGTAAAGATAGAAATCAATTACTTAAATTAGGTAATCAATTGAGTAAAAATGCTAGGCTTTTAAAGGACGAACAAAAAGCAGGATTGCATTTGTCCGCAGTAATCGCCAACAATTTTACCAACTATTTACTTGGTAATGCAAAGTCGATAATAGAAGCAAGCGATTTATCATTTGATATTTTGAAACCGCTGATTTATGAGACCATCTCAAAGTTGACCGTCATGGATGCAAAAAAAGCGCAAACTGGACCAGCAAAAAGAGGAGATATTGAAGTACTCCATAAACATCTGGACTTATTAGAAGGAGCAGAATCAAAATTATTATATAAACTTATATCAACGTCTATTAATCCAACACTTAAAAATAAATTATGAGAATAGCAGGATATATCAAGCATCCAAATTATAAGATTACTATTTTTCATATGAATAATCGGTATTCATTAAAATTTGAAAATGGTCAGTACGAGCAGACTTATAAATTAAGAGAAAGTGATTTATTTAATAATGTAGAGCAAGTCAAGGCCATTGTTGATGAGGATTTCTTAAATGCGGTGCAAGCACAATTTAAATCACAAAATATAAGTTTCCAAGCCGCTCATGAACGATTACTGAATATCGAAGAAGACGAATTTGATGAAATTATTTAACGATATCAATGGCTCAAAATAAAAGCAGTCACTACATCTAATCCTTTTTCAAAAGAGACATTATTATTAACTACCAGATCTGCCTCTGGCAAAAAAGGTTCTATATATTTTTGATAAGTAGGCATAACATGATTTTCATACCGATAAAGCACATCATCTAAGGGATAATTTCTTTCCATGCGATCCCTCTTTATTCTTCGAATAACTTTTAGATTTTCTTTGGCCTGAAGAAATATTTTAAGATCCAGCATCCGCTTAATTTGCGAATTATAAAACACGAATAGACCTTCAACGATTATCACTTTAGCTGGTTTATATTCAATTATGGACGCTTCTTTTTGCTTATTATTGAAAGTGTATTCTTTTCTAGATACTGCTTCTCCTCTTCTTAACTTTTTAATATCTAAAATAAATGCTTTGTTGTCAATCGAGCTTGGTAAATCAAAATTTTTCACCCCTTCTAAGTCTTCCACTTGATCTTCTCTAACCTTATAATATTCATCTTGGGAAATGATACACAATTGTGATTCAGAGCATCGTACTCTCAATTCCTTTATGAAAGTGGTTTTGCCTGATCCTGATCCACCTGTTATGCCTATTAAATAAGGTTTTTTCATAGTCTTGGAGCAAATATTGTAAAATTTGTTTGATTTATAAGGATTTAAAAACTTAGAATTTTTATTTATTTAAGTAATTGGTTTTAAATATTCTAATCTTTCGTAAATTAAGCAAAATTAGATCAAAAAAGACACTAATAGTATTGCAGGTTTAACAGTCAAACAAGTTGTTAATTTTTTCGATGGATAAATGATTGATATGCGGATTATAATATACTTTGCACTCTTTTTTTGCAGTCTTGGCTTTGCTCAAGCACAAGCGATTGAAGGAGAATGGAATTTTAGTAAAATTTCAAATGAAGCAGGGGAAGCATTAATTCCAATTGAAACGAGCGATATACTTAATATCAGTGATGGGCAGTTCTCGTATAATTTAAAAGCAAAAGGAAATTTAGAGGCTCAAGGTAGCTATGTAATCCAAAATAACTTACTAGTCTTTTTTTACAACCAACCTACTGATACCATTAGAAAATACCATATCCAAGAGCTTACAGACAGTACGCTTTTTTTTCAGGAAAATAATAGCTCTTTTCAATTCACAAAAAAAGTGAGTCCCTTATTGGATACCAATGCTAATATTATTCCTAGTAAAGGTTTTAGTATGGGTGGATTGGGAAGAGGATTATTAGGGATGATTTCATTAATATTCATAGCCTTCTTATTCAGTTCAAATCGCAAAGCGATCAATTGGAGAGTAGTAATCTTGGGTTTAGGCTTACAATTATTGATTGCTTTTGGAGTTTTGAAAGTTGGTTTTATCAAGGCCATATTTGAGGGTATTGGTCAAGTATTTGTTAAAATTTTAGATTTTACTAGAGCAGGTAGTCAATTTTTATTTGAAGGATTAGTTGTTGATATGGATACCTTTGGTTTTATTTTTGCTTTCCAAGTTTTACCTACTATAATATTCTTTTCTGCTTTAACTTCTGTCCTTTTCTATACCGGTATAATTCAAAAAGTAGTTAAAGGGATGGGATGGCTATTAACCAAAATATTAGGCATTTCTGGAGCTGAAAGTTTGAGCGTTGCTGGAAATATTTTTCTCGGACAAACGGAAGCGCCTTTATTGATAAAGGCCTATCTAGAAAAAATGAATAAATCTGAAATTCTCTTGGTCATGATTGGTGGTATGGCAACTGTTGCCGGTGCGGTACTTGCGGCATATATCGGTTTTTTAGGAGGTGATGATCCAGTAAAAAGATTAGAATTTGCAAAGCATTTACTAGCGGCTTCCGTAATGGCGGCTCCAGGAGCAATAGTGATTTCAAAAATATTATTTCCTCAGACGGAAGAAATAAATACAGATGTTAATGTATCCTCGGAAAAAATTGGTTCTAATATTTTAGATGCAATTGCCAATGGAACCACAGAAGGATTGAAGCTTGCAGTAAATGTAGGTGCGATGTTATTAGTCTTTGTTGCATTTATTGCAATGATCAATGGAGTCTTGGGTTGGTTTGGAGATATTACTACTTTAAATGTTTGGATGGCTGCCAATACGCCCTTTGCTACTTTCTCACTAGAAGCCATTTTAGGAACTATTTTCGCACCATTAATGTGGTTGATTGGAGTAGCCAAGGAGGATATGATGATGATGGGTCAATTGTTAGGAATCAAATTAGCCGCAAGTGAATTTATAGGTTACATACAATTAGCAGATTTAAAAAATGGATTGAATCCAAATCATTTAACATATGAAAAATCCATCATAATGGCTACTTATATGTTGTGTGGTTTCGCTAATTTTGCTTCCATTGGTATTCAGATTGGTGGTATAGGTTCATTAGCTCCTGGACAAAGAAAAGTGCTCTCAGAATTTGGAATGAAAGCGTTACTTGGAGGAACTATTGCCTCATTAATTTCTGCGACCATCGCTGGAATGTTAATAGGATAAATACTAAGAGATTAAAAACGAATTTTCCAGACTATAATTTAAATTATATCAAATGATACATGGTACGCACAATGCTATTCCCGATGAACGAAATAAAGATATTTTAATCTATGTAAATGGAGCGCTCTTAAAAAGAGAAGATGCTAAAATTTCGGTCTTTGATAGTGGCTATTTAGTTGGTGATGGTATTTGGGAAGCTATGCGCTTGCATAATGGAGTCCTTGTATTTCTTGACCTTCATTTAGATCGACTTTGGGCAGCTTCTAAAAGTGTAGGCATGGATCTAAAAATGGATCGAGCTGCATTGACTGATGAAATTTGGAAAGTATTAAATGCCAATAAAATGCATGACCATGTTCATGTAAGAGTAATGGTTACGCGGGGCATTAAAAAAACGCCTTCTCAAGATCCTAGGCTTACGATCAGTGGACCGAATATAGTTATCATTCCAGAATATAAAATTGCCGCTGAAGAAAGCAAAAATAATGGCATTACGCTTTTCACGAGTACTATAAGAAGAGGAAGCCCTGATTACTTAGACCCCCGATTAAATTGCCATAGTAAACTTCATGAAGTACAAGCCTTGATTCAAGCTATTGAAGCAGGCGCAGATGAAGCCTTGATGCTGGACACGAATGGTTTTGTATCAACTTGTAATGCAACTAATTTTTTCATTGTACAAGACGGGGAAGTTTGGACATCCACTGGTCAATATTGTATGAAAGGAATTACTAGAGGAAATATTATAAAAGTTTGTAAAGCAGATGGGATGGTAGTGAATGAAAAAGATTTTTCTTTATTTGATACCTACGACGCCGATGAGGCTTTTGTGACAGGTACTTTTGGAGGTTTAACGCCAGTGACAAAAATTGATGGACGAGTAATTGGCAATGGAACATACGGTGATATTAGTAAGAAAATAAGTCATCTTTATAAAGCATTAATTAACTCAGAAGTTGAGAAAACAGTAAAGGAGTAGGTAATGGCTGTTGAAAAAAAATTTGATGAAGATTGTACTAGAATTTGTTTGTGGTCAGGACCTAGAAATATTTCCACAGCATTAATGTACTCCTTCGCTCAGAGAACAGACACAAAAGTAGTTGACGAACCTTTGTACGCACATTACTTATCAAATACAACCGCTAAATCTTATCATCCTGGTAGTTTAGAAATCATTGAGAAAATGGAAAATGATGGCGCTAAGGTAATTGCTAAAATGATGGGACCGCATACAAAGCCCCTTGTCTTTTTCAAACACATGACCCACCATTTATTGGATTTAGATTTATCTTTTTTATCAAATGTCAAAAATGTTTTATTGACGAGAGATCCAATCGATATGTTACCTTCATATGCGAAAGCAGTACCAAATCCAGGCATCCATGATGTGGGCTATGCATTGCACCTTGATCTCGTGAAAGAATTAGAGCTTTTACAACAAGACTATATCGTTTTGGATTCAAAAAAGGTATTGGATAACCCTCGGAGGGTCCTTTCTACATTATGTAAGCGTCTAGGCATCCCTTTCCAAGAACAAATGTTGAAATGGGAAGCCGGTCCAAGAAAGGAAGATGGTACTTGGGCAAAGTATTGGTATGCTAGTGTGCATCAGTCTACAAAATTCATGGAGTACCGAGTTAAAACTGAGCCTTTCCCTGAAGAATTAAAAGACTTATTAGCAACTTGTCAGCCTTACTATGATAAGTTGAGCGCCTTAGCTTTATCTTAGCATGATGGATTATGAATTAATTATACCAAGTACTACAGATCATTTTGCCAAAGCAAAAGAATTAATATTAGATTATCAAAAAGAATTAGATGAGGATCTTTGTTTTCAATCTTTCGAAAAAGAATTAACCTTGCTACCTAAGCAATATGGCCCACCAACAGGTGGATTCGTCTTACTTAAGAACGGTTCTGATTACTTTGCTTGTGCGGGTATTAGAAAAATAGATCAGCAAGTGTGTGAACTAAAACGAATGTATATACATCCTTCACGAAGAGGAAAAGGTTTAAGTAAGGTATTGCTCGACAAATTATTTACGATGGCAAAGCAGCTTGGTTATCAAAAAATGCAATTAGATACTTTACCTAGATTGAAAGCGGCTATTCATTTATACCATAGTAATGGCTTTATAGAAATTTCTGCTTATTACCACAATCCGATTGAAGGCGTACAATATTTCGAAAAGGAATTAAATTAAGCCTTTCTGCTTTGCAATATATTTTTTCACTATCCGATCCAAGGTTTTTAGAGGCACGGAACCATTTGAAAGAACCAAATCATGGAAGCCGCGAATGTCAAATGCTTCCCCCAGTTCCGTTTCTGCCAGTTGTCTTAATTCCCTAATTTTCAATTCCCCTATTTTGTAAGAAACGGCTTGACCTGGCCAACCAATATATCGATCGATTTCAGTATTAACTTCATGAATGGATAGTGCGGTATTGGCAGTCATAAAGTCAACTGCTTGTTGCCTAGTCCATCCCATGTAATGCATTCCAGGATCTACCACTAGGCGACAAGCGCGCCACATTTCATAAGTTAGTTTTCCAAATTTCTCATAAGGGTTTTCATAAATGCCCGCCTCTTCTCCTAAATACTCTGCATATAATCCCCAACCTTCTCCAAAAGCGGAGAGGTAGGTGTTCTTTCTAAATTCAGGCATAGAATCGATTTCCGCAGCTAACATTATTTGAAGGTGGTGCCCTGGCACCCCTTCGTGCAATGTCAATGCAGGTAAAACATATAACGGCCTACTTTCCAACTTGTAGGTATTAACCAAATAAGTACCAGCTCTATGATCTGCATAAGATCCAGGAGAATATCTTCCCGTTGTGTATGTTGGAGCAATGGCATCTGGAACAGGTTTTACGGTCAACGGCATACGTGGTAATTTTCCAAAATATTGTGGAAGTTTTCCTTCCATTTTTTTGGTAATCCACGCTGCTTGATTCAATAATTCCTGTCCTGATATTGCGTAAAATTGAGGATCAGTTCTTAGAAATTCCAGAAACTCCTCAAATGTTCCATCGTATCCTAAATCAGCAATTATTTTGTCCATTTCTACTTTTATCCGCTTTACTTCTACTTGACCTTTGTCGAATATTTCTTGCGGCGTAATATTAAAGGTTGTAAAATATTTTACCCTTTGCTCATAGTAAGCCTTCCCATCCTTAATATTTGAAACGCCAACTACTTCTGGAGCTTTTGGCAGGTATTCATTTGACAAGTAATTCCGTAAATCGACATAGGCAGGAATCACTTCTATGGATAATAGGGATTGAATGCTTGATTGCCATTCGGTATTTCCAGTGACTGGCTTTACAAAAAAACTTGATTCAACTTTTGTTCCCAGCCAATTGTCGATTATATCAATGCAATTTTTGACCACCACTTTAGGTACACTTTTACCTTCTGCTTGGGTTTCTTTTAAATGCTCCGTTCTCTCTTGGAAGTAAGCTGGAATTGCGGATAGTTTTTCTTGATAATTTTCAAATTCTTTTTCAGTTTCAATTTTATGAGCTTGAATATCGTACAACATATTTATTAAAAACCCTCCTTCCGAATTTAAGGAAATCTTGTAGGTTTCAAAATTTAAGTTTGAAATTTTATCTTCCAAGATCAGTTGTAAAAGATCAACATTTATTTTTTGATTATCTGGTAAATGATCGTAATTAATTTTATTGACATCTTTCAAAAGTTTTGCATAATCTTCTTTCTGATATTTTATTTTTTTTATAGCGAAAGTGGGCCAAAACTCATCTTTATTTTTTTCTTCAATTTTAGAATACTCATCTATATAAGTATTTAATTTTTCTATCTGACTATTTTCTTTACTTCCACATGAAGTGAGGATTAGAATGGAAAAGGAGATACTTAGTATATAAATTAAATGCTTTGTCATGGTGTGAATTTAATAAATTTTAGACTTAAGAGCGCTACGCTTTTAGACTTAAGACTTAAGACGTCGGATTTCGAAATTTAGATTTAAGATCTTAAAGGTAGCTAGTATAATAAATCACAAATTACAAATTGCGAAGCAATTAAGGGTCTGTCGTCTCGTATCTTGAGGAAGTACAAAGAATAAGAGGAAATCGCTATATTCTTGATCAGATATATCGAGCTGCTTAGGTAAACCGGCTGAAGTCAACGTAAGTCAAGAACTATACAGAACGTCAGAAAAAGACCTAAGCAGTTTTCTCTAAGAGTCAGAACAGTATTAAAGGAAGCGAAGCTATCCAGGATTAAACTGCGAGAAAAGACGAAGAGAGTTCCGATTATCTATTTAATAATTCACTAATAAATTAAATCAGATGATTAAAGAAAGAATCAGTTATGGTCTGGGTCTAGATATAGATTCAGAAAATTTTCAAGCTAGTCTAAGTTCACGGAATGCAGAAGGAGAAATAAAAGAACTATTTAACAGAAAGTATTCAAATACCTTAATTGGCTTTAAAGCTATTTTGAAAAGGCTAAAAAGCTTGTTTAAAGAGTCTAATCAAGAATTACAAATAGCAATGGAGGTAACAGGAGTATACCATGAAGAGATATTGCAATTTTTACATGATCAAGGTTATCATGTCAGTGTATTATTGGCTAAAAGAATGAAGCACTATTTTGGTTATTTAGGGAAGCGTTCAAAGACGGATCCGATTGATGCAAAGGCGATATCTCAATTGGCTTGTAGAGAAAAGTTAGCGGCATGGAAACCATTAAATGGAGAGATATTGGAAATAAGAAATTTATTTCGACATCGCAAGTCATTGATAGGTGTGAAAAATGGATATACAAATAGACTCCACGCGGCAGAACGTACTACCGCAAAGACAAATGAGATAGAGCGTTCGTTAAAAAAATTAATAAAGGGAGTAGAAAAAGAGATTGATTTGATTGAGCAAATGGCAATAAATAAGGCCAAAGAAAACGACTCCTTTTATGAAAAATTGAAGTTAATTTCATCGTCAATTACAGGAGCAGCAATAGTCACTGTATTGACTATAGTAGCTGAAACGAATGGGTTTT
>Ga0209187_1000737_pt1 | contig 49157 bp, 34 predicted proteins | sample BantaG_FD_187430 | JGI IMG/M metagenome (GOLD analysis project Ga0209187, IMG submission 187430) | Marine algal microbial communities from Bantry Bay, Ireland - BantryBay_4 metaG (SPAdes) (version 2) | ecosystem: Host-associated > Algae > Red algae > Unclassified | place: Bantry Bay, Ireland...
ATACTGGCTTTTTACTGTACAAGTGTTCTTTTAAACGGTCATACATATCTGCATCCGTCTGGTTTTTTTGTTTTTTACTCTTCATTCTTTAAAGTTAACAAGACACACTTAATTGAACAGTCTCCCATCAACACTTCACAACAATCCCCCGGTCCCCCGCCCATCGCTTCAAATCCTGCTTCTCTATAGCAGCAGCCATTAAATCAGGAAAAACATCTGGCGTACACGCAAACACCGGGACGCCCATCGCAGACAAACGCTCTGCATGAGCCTGATCATAAGAAGGGCTTCCTTCATCACTCAATGCCAACAAACAAATAAGTTGAACTCCAGCATCTACTAAATCTTGACATCTTCTGAATAGACTAGTTTGATCTCCACCCTCTTCTAGATCAGTAATTAGGACCATGATCGTTTCTTCTGCTTTAGTAATTAAGCTTTGACAATATTGCACAGCTCCATTAATATCAGTACCACCTCCAAGCTGCACACCAAATAGCAAATCCACTGGATCTTTTAAATCTTCGGTTAAATCAACTATCTGGGTATCGAAAACAACCATTTTTGTTTTTACGTTAGGCAAGGAAGCCATCACTGCTCCAAATATTCCAGAGTAAACTAATGAAGTACCCATAGACCCTGATTGATCAATGCACATAATTACATCTTTTAAAGATCGTCTCGATTTTCTGCCATAGCCAACTAGCGTTTCAGGTATAATAGAGTTGTATTTCTTTTGATAATGCTTCAAATTTTTCTTTATGGTCGCTTCCCAATTGATCTCATTGTGTCTCGGTCGCATCTTTCGAGCAGATTTATTTAATGCACCCGATACCGCATTAACCATTTTTTGTTCCAACTTTGACATCAATTCGTGCACTACTTTTTGAACTACTCTTCTTGCTGTATCTTTTGTTTTGGAAGGGATTAATTTACCTAATTCCATTAAAGCAACAACTAAGTGCACATCTGCTTCCGCTTTTTCTAAAATCTCAGGCTCAAAAAGCATCTTCTTTTGTAATTCAGGATGTTTCATGGCATCATTCTGCATTACTTTTACTACCGAGGATGGAAAGTATTTTCGAATGTCACCCAACCATCTCGAAATCCCAGGATTTGAACCTTCACTTCCTCCTCCGCCAGAACCTTTCTTTCCTTTCCCTCCTTTACCTGGTCCATTGTATTTAAATTTTCCTTTTATCTCAAAATCATAAAGTGCAGTCAAGGATTCATCAACTCCTTGAAGACCTGGCCGTAATTTTACATCCGTTCCATCCGCTTCATCTCCACCTAACATCAAACGCCATTTTTCTAATTCCTCTAAAGGTTTTTCTTCTTTACTCATTTGCTCATTAATTTTTGTAGTACAGGTAAAATCTTAACTGCTTCAGATTCATCAAAATTATCCATTACAATTTGTTCTTTTAAAGGATCTTCTTGCATTAATCCGCGCTTAGCTTTTTCTCCAATCTGCCTACGCTCTCCAAATTCAAATTTGGAAAATGCTCTTCTCAAATAAGGTAACAATTCCATAAAAATTTCCTCCGGTAATGAAGAAACCCAAGTATAAATTAAATTCCAAAGTCGGTCATCGTAAATTAAAATCATTCCACTACCTCTTAAGAATCCTTCTATCCAAGCGGCTACGTCATAAGGATCATTCGCGACAGATAAATAATAAGCTATTTTTTGACTAGCCTCTTCTTCTTCAAAAGCTTGTGCATCTAAAAGTAATCTGCAAGTGCAACCTAATATAATATGATGAACGCCGTCCTTATCTACCAATTGGAATAAAGCACGAATCCAAGCTTCTTCGATATCTTTATTTTCAAATAATCGAACTGCATCGTTTACGTTTGCTATCAGTTGAAAAACTCGATTAGAATTATCTTCGTCTAAACCATAACATGCATTAGATAAATTAATGCAAATTTTAGTAAATAACTTATCAATAATATCTTCTAAAACACTTACATCAGACTTTCTTACATCTCCATAACGAGCTACATCAACCAGGCTAGGAATCGCAGTCATTAAGTCCACAATATCTGAAGAGATAGAAGTTAGTTCTAGAATTCGATCCAATAAAAATTGAATAGAAGTAAATAATTCCGCAGGTATGCTTTTACCAATTAATTTTGCCAGCTCAGAGATCTGATTACTTTCTTTACCAGCCTTTGTCACCACTGTTCTTGCAGCAAACTCAATAGTATTTCCCAAATAAGCTTTATCAATCAAACCTACCATCATCTCAGGAGACCATTCCAATACCCAAGATTCTTTAAAGGTTCCTTTTGTTCTTGAGACGGTTGGTGTTGCCCAAGGGATTTCCAATAATGCCAATCGATGAAAAAGAATACTTCTTTTCAAATCAATCGCCTTCCTCAGATCCAAGTCATATTGCTTTTCAGCTGCAGTCAACTTCAAACGAAGTGATTTTATCACTTTTTCAAAATCTTCTTGTAATGGAACTTTTGGAATCTCAGGTGGCACCTCTCCTAGTCTATTCCCAATAATTAATTCCTCTTTGATTAACTCTAACATGATTCCATCACCCATACACATTACAGTTTGAGTGGCTTCATTCAATTCTTGAAGTGATACTCTACTTTTATTTCGCAAAGCTGTTAAACCATTTGCTAAATGAAATGCTTCAATCACATGAGCTGTAGAAATATCCATTTGCTTTTCCCGAAAAGTAGTAGCAACTTTTGTCAACCAATTTACTTCTAAAGCTTCTTCCGTTTTCCAGCAATGTTCTGACCATCCAGGAGATTGAATACCAGCTCCATAACCTGAATACATAGATAAACGATCATTTGTCCAAGGAATCCAAGTGGCCATTACTTTTGTTCTAGATTTAGGAATTTTCTTAAATAGCTTTTTATCTGACTTCTCATGCCCTTCGATATCTTGCAAAGCTGGCGTATGCCATGCGCCACAAATAATAGCGATGTTCGTATACATTTCATTTTGCATTTCTCTAATCACCTGTCGCATATAAACCTCCCGATCAATATTTTCTTGATCTAAAGAAGTAGGAATTCCCTCTCCTCTCAAAGTCTTCATTGTTAATAAGACTGCCTCAAAATGATCCGCTGCAGATTCCACCGTTTGTTGCTTTTCAAATTGATATTCCCACCATTCTTCACCATTACGAAAACCAGCCAATTCAGCGAAGTAACTTAAAGGTGCTTTCCTTTGAACCAATTGATTATTATTAATTACAAATTCTTGTTCCTCATTTTCAATTAGATCTTTAGCCGCTTTTTCAGCAGCTTCATCAACTGATGCTTGTTGAGATAAATCTTGCTTTTTAAAAGTGACAGCTGCAGGTAGATCCAATGCTTTGATCGGGATTTTATTTTCATTCGCATAATTAGCAGCCACCCATTCTGGAGAAAATTCTGCGAAAGGATAAAAACTGGATTGCTTTGGATTATCAATATTATAAACCATTAAAGCAACTGGTGGATTCAATCCTTCAGTTCCTATCATTCCCAGCATCTCTGTTATTTCTGGAGGTCCTTCAATTAAGACAATATCTGGTTGCATCTCCTCAAGTCTTTCTTTGACTCGAAGCGCTGATCCTAATCCATGATGTCTTATTCCAAGCAGATTTATTGCCATTATTAAATGCTAATTATTCTTATAAGTAATGTTATTCCCTTTTTCAAAATTTAGTATTACAATTTAATTAAAGCCTTATTCCGCTTTCACCAATCCATCCACATCCGCCATAACCTCAGAATAAAATATCTCATTAACATCTTTAATTAATTTCTTCTTTTTCTCTTTTAAATCATAAAAATCAATAGCACCAACTGGTGGCGCACCCTCATTTTGCTGATACCACGCATATATTCCTTCAATCCAAACATAAGCTCTAGTCTTTGTTTTGTAATTAATTTTAGTAAACTCCAAATGTCCACCATCCCCTGTTTGTTTTGACCAACCTTTTTTCTCTAGAAATGACTTAGTAAAATCAGGTCCTTTTTGAACTACTTGCTCTGAAAATTTGCTGGTGTATGCCTTCTCTAATTCGTCCACTTGTTTTTTAAATATTGGCCTATTTAGAATTGGAAATATAAATTCCATACTCATTTCATAGACCTTGTCTTTCCATTCTTTTCGCACTTTTTCTTCTAAAAATAAAGGATGTAATATGCTTATTTTTTGCTTGGCAGCTAACTCAATTTCATCATCTTCAATATTATACATGCCTGCATCTTCATCTATATAAAAACAATCTAAGATCTTTTCATCCTCATCAAGCACAATCCATAATAATTTCATGGCATAGACAAACATAATTGGATTCTCAAAAAAGAAGGTCCTCCAATCTTCAACTGGCCATTGGCGTCCTTCAACCATATATTTTTCAAGTCTTCCACTTTGCGATTTCACGATGGTACGCACCTCTTTCTCGATCTCCCGAAATTCCTTTTTAATGGCCGGGCCTGCATCCTTCGGAACGGTCTTCCGCATTTTGCCATCCTCATTGAAGTAATTTATTTTAAAATCTGAGTTTATAAAAGCTCTATATTCTTCACCTTTAACGTCAAAGCGTTTATATAGCCCTTCAAATCCAAAATCAGGAATAATTCTGTCGGCTAACTCGTCTGTTGTAATATTTAATTCTTCCGCAGCACTTTTCAATGCATGTAAAGCAGCTTCTGCGATGCTCCGTTTTCTATTGGCAAATTTCCTAGAGATCACTTCAACAATTCGCAAGGCTTTGTCTGAGCCTATCATTGCTATTGCGCCTATCACATATTCCGCCATTTTTGTACGCTTATCGCGAATACTTGATTTAAATAGACTGTCCAAATCTTTCATTACATCATCATTCCCTAAAAAAGCAGCAATACTTAAAAAATGTTTAAATTTTGTATTGGCATTACTTTCAATAAATGCCTTAATCAATGCCTTTGCAAAAGGACCACTCCGCTCTTTGTCAATCGCATTGAAAACTTGCTTGCCCTCCAATTCTGAATTAATCCCTTTTGCTCTTCTCATTCTATAAAAAATAAATCGAACCGCTTGCTGAGATAATTCACTTCCATCCTCCTCCCAATACAATTTGGGCAATTGACTTTCTTCAATCCATTTCTCTTTATAGTTTTTTAATTTCCTACGCTTATCGGCCAATTCGATCATAGATTTCACTTCAGCTAGCGTTAGTTCTTTTCCATATTTTACTTCCGCCAAAGTTTCTAACATCACATCCCGCGTATCATCATTTTTTTCTTTATCTAAAGTATCCAACAGCAATTGCTGCACTCTTTCATCTTTAATATGAGATAAAATTAACGCACCTGTAATTCTAAGATCAATCGTTTTACCAAGTAAAAGTTTAGATGCATCAGGAATAATTGGTTGGACTTTATCCGCTATTAACTTTGTTATTAATTGGCGACCTTCCTTATTGCTGTGATTTATGGCTATATCTATTAGATCAACTTTGTAAGGAGTTAGGTTGTATTTTTTTAAAAGCTCGAACAACTGATTTCTAGTCCAATTCTGATATCTAGTAAATTCTTGTTTCAAACCATTAATAAAGTACGGGACGGATTCTTCATTATATACATCATCCACCCAATTGAAAAAATTAATTGGGATATTGTTTTTCTCTTTGGAAAACTTTAATAATATTTCTTTACAGGCATCTGGATTATGTTGATGTAGGAATTCAGCAACTAATACACTAATTACTCCTAAACTCGTATTTTTAGCATAGGTTTTATTAGCATCAATCGCTTCATCTCCAATCAGCTGTTTGGTTAATTCCAGCAATTGTTGAGTGTACTTGTTAGGCAGTGCATCATTCAATAATTTGTAAACTAAAAAAACATCGCTCTTATGAAAATGAGTCTTTTCAATTAACTCTAAAATCAATGCTTCATAACGTCCCCCTTCTTCTTGCAATACTTTTGCAATTGCCTGCTGATTGATTGATTTTTGCTGATGGCTACTTGTATGGTAAAATAGCATCTGCAATTTATCTTCGGGAAAATCAACTTTATTTTTTAATATAAAATTAAGCAGTGGAACACCATTACCTTTTGCTGCATCAAGTAAATCATTGATGTAAATAAATTCATTGTCATCGTCTCTAAAATCTGGATTATTTATCAGACCTAACAAATACGGTCCAAAAGGAGAGCTAATTTGCTTGGCCGAATCTCCACTTGTTCGATTTTCAAAGTCATAATATTTAAAGGCATCATACGAGTTACTTAAACAATAAGTGATAATTTCCTGATGTGTAAAGCCCTTACTTAAACATAAATCAATAAATCCTTTAGCATCATCTACCTCACTTATAATGATTTTGTTCCTTATGGCTACTTTAATGGCCCAATGGTAGGAAGCTTGGAGATAGGCTTTGTCTATGAAGGCTTCAAAAAATGGATGGTCCCATTTCCAATCGATCCAAAGGCTAATTCTATTTTGTACATTTAATATACTGGTTAAATAGTTTACCACGTAATAATTGCCGGAAGCTAAAAGTTGATGAATTGAATTTGCTGGCATGTCTCCTAAAAGCATATCTTTAATTTGGAGAACGCCTGCTTTGATTTCATCTAATTTTATGTCTCGGCGCCTTTCAGCCCACTCAATGGTATTGTCTGCTCTTTGCTTAACAAATTCTTCCCTTGTCAATTTTTCCATAACAAATTTTATATTGTAATTTCTTTACATGCTCTATAAATATCACGCCAATCTGCCCTTGTTTTTATTACCGTTTCCAAATACTCTTCCCAAACCACCTTATCTTGCACTGGATCTTTGACAACTGCTCCTACTAATCCAGCAGCTATATCTTCCGCATTAAGAACGCCGTCTCCAAAATGTGCAGCTAATGATAATCCACTGTTTACCACCGAGATTGCTTCCGCTGTACTCATAGTACTTGTTGGAGATTTTAATTTAGTTCGACCATCTTCCGTCACTCCAGCTCTAAGCTCCCTAAAAATTTTCACTAATCGCTGTACTTCTTTTAATGTTGGAAGCTCTGCTGGTAAATTTAAACCTATAGCTTGACTTGCTACTCTAGTTTGTACAATTCGAACCTCCTCCTCGGCGGTATCTGGTGTTGGCAAGATGACCGTATTAAATCTTCGCTTCAATGCAGAGGATAATTCGTTGACTCCTTTATCCCTATTGTTCGCGGTAGCAATCACATTAAACCCTTGCACTGCTTGAACTTCCATTCCTAATTCTGCAATGGGCATTGCTTTTTCTGATAAAATGGTTATCAAAGTATCCTGCACATCTGCAGGCATTCTTGTCAACTCCTCGAGTCTTGCAATTTTACCATCTTTCATGGCATGAATCATTGGTGTGGCAACAATGGCATCTTCAGATGGGCCTTCCGCTAATAACTTGGCATAATTCCAGCCAAATCGGATTGCCTCTTCCCCCGTTCCTGCTGTTCCTTGAATCAACAATGTTGAGTCGCCAGAAACTGCAGCTGAGATATGTTCAGAAACCCATGATTTCCCGGTGCCTGGAATTCCATAAAGTAATAAAGCTCTATTGGTTGTTAATGTTGCTACAGCTATTTCCATAAGGCGGCGATCACCAATGTACTTTGGGCTAACCTCGAATCCATTATTTAACTTTCCACCCATTAAATAAGTCAATACGCCTTGGGGAGACATTTTCCAATTTGCTGGAACGGTTCCTTTATCTTGTTTTCTAATTTCTTCTAATTCCTCTGCGTATTGAATCTCTGCATGTTGTCTTAATAAACTCATATTTTAACCTTTAAATTTTTTATCAAATTTTTAATTTCAAGACCCAAATGTAGAGGCTCAAAAAATTGTTTTTGCCAATTACTATACATCCGCGTATTTTTTGCAAAGTCATTAAATTTCAATAATGCTGGAAGAATATCGATATTCATATGTGTTGAAATCTCCCTTCCTATTTTATCTTTAATCCATTGATTTTGATTGGCGATTAAATCATAGTGTTTTTCTACAACTTGTTCCGCAAAAGCTAAATTCCAAATTCCACTCGGAGAATTTAAAAGTACATTTCGGTCAGTGTGTAAATTTCTATTAATTACTAATAATTCATAAGTATCCAAACTCAAATATTTCAAAAGATGAACTACCTCTTCTATTGGATAATTTGCAAACAATAATTTTATAATACTTTCTTCATGGTGATACTTGCAATGATCCACTAATGCATCTTTGTAAATAGGATTTGAAGACTTGCCTAATTGTAATTGAAATGCTTTGTCCTGTAAGAACATCTTTGCAATAATTCTACCTTGTTTGGCAGTATGCTTTTCCCAAAATTTCATTGGTAATGCTAGAATAAAAAACGCGAACCAATATTGAATTTTGGACCCATATACGCCTGGATCAATATTAACATTTTCTAAACCAAATTTATGAAGCATGTTATTATCATTAAAAAAAGCATCTTCTTTTTCTGGCAACTGAATTAGCGCATCATCACTTTTTTGTATTTTACCAATCAATCCTTTTTTCTTTGCACCAGCAATATATTTACTTAGTTCTGCGCTTGTTTCTTGATAAAGATTAGAGGCAGCCAATCTTAGAAGCATGGCAGCCAATAACATTCTACATTCTTTTTTAGTTTTATTTTCTTTTAATGTATATAAAAATTCAGATTGATATAATTGTTCTAAAAATGCCAAATCTGATTGCTGCAAATGATCATCTATCTCATTTAATAAACTTTTCTTTGTTCTGACACCTTCAGTATCCCAGCTGGCTTTAAGCATTAATATGGCTTGCGCAGGATCTTCCTTTCGTAATTGTTTAAACAATTCCAAACGCTGGGAATTACTCCCTTCTTCCCATTCTAATCCTGCGTAATCTAAATCTTGATATGGCAATTGCGTAGCCATTGGAATGACTGCACGACCTTTTTCCCCTATGATTTTTATGATCTCTTTCTTTACACTTTTTGATAAGTTAGCTCCAAATTCTAATAAAGGAATAATTAAATTTGGACTTATTATTTTATCTCGCTCAACAATAAAGCTCATCCATTCTTTTAGAAAGGGCTCTTTTTGATAATGATCCAGTTCCTTAATCTTATTAAAAATTTTCAAGTATTCTTCGTTGGCTAAAACTTGCGATTCAATGATTACCTGTTGATTTAAGTCTCCTTTAAATTGAATTGAGGTTTTTCCTTGTTCATTATAAAAATATAAATAACTCAGTGCATTCAAAAACACTTGTTGCGCGTTACCTTCTTTTTCAGCATATAAAAGCTCTGCAATAGGTGATGGCAAAAACCCCAAATTTAATTTTTTCTTTTCTGTCCCAATCAATGCAACATCAATAACTCCTTTCCACATAGGTCTTTTCTTTTTCTAATATCATATATTTTTTTCCATCAAAAATACCCATCGGTAAAATAGATCCTTGTCGATAGATTCCTGCTAAATTTATTGGTCCATTGCCAGAAATCACTATCCACGACATCAATTGACGTTGATCAAAACGGGGGTGTACAATTTCCATGTCCTGTTTTTGATCCACTATAAAATATTGATTTCCGCTATTGATAATCTGGACCTTTTCGATAAAGAAGGATAAATTATTAATCCAAGGATAAATATTCATTGCCGATCTCCATTGCGATCGCAATGGCTTCCAAGCCTTTTCAAATTTAGGTAACTTACTTAATGAAGGAAGTAAAGCTCTTTGGTTTTGAATGATAGCTCTTTGTTCATAAACACTTGGAAAGAATTTCAATGCTGCTTGTAGTATTAATCCCGCACTTAATGTACTGTTCAGCGGGTTAAATCTATTTCCAAAATTTAAAATTAAAGCAGCTCTTTTTGAAGAAGTACCCATCAACCAATTCCGTTCTATGATTAAATCATCGTTTTCTTCTCTTTCTTGACTAATAACCAGCCATTCATCTTTGATTGCCTTTATTGATTTATCCGCTTGTAAGTCCTTTGTAGATTGATTCCACCCAAGCAAGTTCCGAATACTCAATTGCCAAAGAGGATCTAATTGATTATAATTTTTAAAAGTCTGAAGAAGCAAATTCAGCTTCGCACTCAACACCATCGCTTCTTCTTGCCAAGCCTTTTTATCTGAATAATTTAAATGACCAAATCCTTTAACCCAAGATGCCAGACCAGGAGCTTTTGCATCCACCATTCTTGCTGCCACTTTTTCAAAATCACTAATTGGTTTTAAGGGTAAATGCAAATAACCCATTCTTATTAAATCCTTCAACCATAACTCCAATTCCTCGACACCAGCCTTGACACTCATCATTCTTGCATCTGCTCTTTGCTTTTTTGCCTTTTCTAATTTTTCCAATTCTGCAGGTGTATGGTCCTTTTCTTCTTTGGGAGGAGCGGCAGCCTTTGCTTGTCTTTTACTAATCCAATCATTCACCCATTCTGGTTCCTCGGAGGCTTTAAACTCACTTTCGTTTTGTGTATTGAGTAACATTAAACCAAGACTGTGTTTACAAGGAAATTGTCTAGAAGGACAAGAACATTTGTATGCTAGCTCTACAATATCAATTTGGGTTTTATAGGGTTTAGAGCCGCTTCCTCTTAACTCTCCCCACATTGCTCTTTCGCTTCTACCATAACTATCCCATTTAGGCAGGTTAGCCAATTTTTGTCCAGCTTTGAAAGCCGCAGGTTTAGGCGCAAGATTAGCAATTTGTTGTTCGGTAAATTTCATTACAATATGGATGTTCTTTAATTGGTAATTTAATGAAAATTATAGTAAAGGAGAAATGTTTGGAGGGGAGTGTTAATTGTAGAGTGTTTATTGTTTAATGTGGAGTGTTTTGAATATGAACTTGAGTTTGTATTTGCATTTGTTCTTGCATTGCTATATTTTCAAGAACTGAATCATTAATTCCACAACCGTCTCTGGTGCTTGTTCCTGAATAAAATGTTCCTGATCGAAAAGCAGATGAACATTTAATGGATCTACATTAAAATCGCGCATAATTAATGGAATCTGATGCTTAGCAACCAAAATTTTATCTCGTTCGCCCCAAATAATTGAGGTTGGGATTTTGACATCCTTCATAAGATTTTGATTATTCGTTAGAAGGGTTGGATAGCTGGACATAGATTGAAAAAAATTACGAATAGCATATTTTCCATCAGTTCGAAATGGTCTCCAATAGGCTTCATATTCTTCAATGCTCAGCTTATATTTATACAAGCCATTTTTTAGAGTCTTTTTTACTATTGTGCTCCCAAATAATGGACCTTGATAAAAACCAGCAACAAATTTCGACAAAAATTTACCGGGTTTTATTGGTGGACGAAAGCCCTCTTCATAAACTATTGAATTCAGTAAGATAAGTCTTTCCACTTTGGTATGATCTTGTAATAACATGGCCCATGTCCAAAGACTACCTGCATCATGACAAACTTGAGTCCATCGGTCAATGTTTAACATTACCATAAATTCATGAAATCGCCTAGCCTGATCTTGCGGAGAATAAACCTTGTAATCTTTAATCTTATCACTTTGCCCGTAGCCAAAAGCATCGGGTACAATCACTCGATATCCTGCCTCTGCTAAAAGCGGAACCATTTTACGATATAAATACGATGAAGTGGGAACTCCGTGCAATAGCAGTAAAACTGGACCTGTTCCCTCATCTATGTATGCCATCTTACCATCCTCTATTTGAAGATATTTAAGATTTGATTTATGGGTGTCTAAGGTAGTAAGGACTTGACTAGATGCGCTAAATAAAATGAAGAGCAATAATAATGATAGTAAACTTCGCATTACGTAAAATTAACTTATTACTTGATGAAACCATAATCAAATGTACGGCGCCTTATTTTAGTTTAAAATCTAATGGCAGTATATCTCCCACTTTTTCAAACGACCAATATTGTTCAAAAAGAACTGCTAAAGGATCATTGAGTACTCCTTCTGAGTTGATTAAACAATCAGCAACAGTCATGGAGATTATGGAAATTTGAGGACCTGGGCTTTGATTTGAAAGCTTACCAGGAGGTCTATAATGCTCATCCTCTTTTTCTTTGGTATAAGTAATGTGCCAATAATCTGCAAAAGATAAAAGCAATTTCTTATCAGCTTGTTTAGTAATGTATTGGGCGTAATCCAAATCATTTTTATCTAATACTGCAATAAACTTATGTTCTCTTGCTCTACTCAAAACATTTTGAATAGAGTCGGGAAGATTTAAGATTGATCGTCTACTCTTTTGTGCAATATATATTTCTCGAGCTTGTTCTTTTGCGATTAAAATCTCCTCCGCAGTTGGATAATTGGGATTGGGAATTCTTTTTAATTGATTAATTAAAAATCCATTTTCTTTAATCGAATCCTGATATAGTGATTTAAAGAAATGCTGGGGCGATCCATTATATGCTTTTGCTCTTCTCTTTGCCCATCTCTTCTGTTTTCCTTTACTTCCCTTCATTTCACGGAATTTAGGATAGCCTAAAAAAACCATCTTATTATCACCTAAATTTTGTTGATACAACTCTAATGCATATTCAATTGTATAGCCAAGTGCTTTATTTTCTATTTGCAAAGGTGCTCTTGCTTTCACATTAAAGATTGAGGTTTTATTATCTAAATTAAATTGCAATACCTCCGGATTTAAAATTTTAGTCTCTTTAGCGGATGTGGAATATCCAATAAAATTTCTAGTAAATTCTGAGAGATTGTAATACCATTGATCTCCTCTTTTAGAAGTGACTTCAACTTCTTCTAATTCATTATTATCAATATCCATCTCAAATCTATAGAACTGATCTAATTTCGTTATATCAACTTTGTAGACAATGGTTTTGTATCCAACAAAAGAAATAATTAACTCTTTAAAAGACGGATTGACCTTGATGGTAAACTCCCCTTCCTGATTGATAACCGCTCCATTAGTGGTAGAATTAAAATATACAGAAGCAAATGGTAAAGGGTCTCCAGTTTCAGCATCGTAAATTGTCCCTTGTAATTCCAAGGATTGGCTAAATAGCAAAGAGACTGCAAATACATAAATCAGGGTATACAGTGTTCTCATGCTACTAAATTAATAAATGGAAATAAAAATTACCTATTAAGTTTATAAGAACTAGTTAAATAATGTTTTGGGACTTGCAGAACCGAACCTTACATAGCCAAGGTGCTACCTTTTAAGAAGAGCCTTTTGCGGGTGTGAATAGATGGCACCATCGCGAGGACGGTGTTACTAGCTTGCTATTATTCTCGCAACTTAGAACTTTTTTCACGGGTTCCAAATTGGCAATACGAATCAAATTAAATTCTTCAAAGAATTGATAAAGCACCCGTCTGGTTAACTATTGTATTATAATTTTATACCTCCATTGCTCTCAAAATCAAAATATTACATTGTGCAGTCTTAAGCTAATAATAATTAAAAATGCAAAACTGATTACTGCATTACATTATTTGCTACTCATATATTAAATAATTATTAAATATCTAAAATTATGAGCTAGTATGCCTTAGATAGTTACTATAATGCTAACTTTGCCGACTTTTTCAACAGTGGAAGTGGCATGACAAGATTAATAAAAAATATTACCCAAAACCCTAAAGACGATATTCTTTCTGGATTAACTGTAGCATTGGCCTTGGTGCCAGAAGCAGTGGCATTTGCATTTGTGGCTGGCTTAGATCCATTAGTTGGATTATATGGTGCATTTATCATGGGTATTATAACCGCTATTTTCGGTGGGCGCCCAGGGATGATTTCTGGAGCTACAGGTGCAATGGCAGTTGTGATGGTACACATGATCGGTGAAGGAAATGCAGTAGGTCTCGCTCTTGACCAAGCCATTCCCAATCTTGGATTACAATGGCTACTGATTACCTTACTTATTGTAGGAGGTTTGCAAATTGCAGGAGGATTGTTCAGACTTGGGAAGTTCGTACGATTAATTCCTCACCCAGTAATGATGGGATTTGTAAATGGTTTAGCCATAGTCATCTTTTTATCACAATTAGGGATGTTCAAAAAGACCCTAGGTGATGAAAAAATTTGGCTTCAGGGATCAGAATTGGTTACCATGCTTGGATTAGTGGGCCTAACAATGGCCATTATGTTTTTCTTACCAAAATTAACAAAGAAAATACCTGCTGCCTTGGCAGCGATTATTATTGTTGCTGGCATAACTATCATTACCCCTTTAGAAGTCAGTACAGTTGGATCTTTTATAAAAGATGGCGGCGGAGATGGTTTAAAAGGAGGCTTGCCTGTTTTTCAGATGCAAATATTTGACATGTTTGGTACTATTTCTGGTCACTGGGGACTGATTGTTTCAACCGCATTTTTATTAGCAGCAGTTGGATTAATTGAATCATTGATGACTTTGAATTTGGTGGACGAATTGACAGAAACTAGAGGAAGCGGCAACAGGGAATGCATCGCGCAAGGAGCAGGAAATATCCTATCAGGCCTATTCGGAGGAATGGGCGGATGTGCCATGATTGGCCAATCTATTATTAACGTAAACTCAGGAGGAAGAGGACGTCTTTCAGGTATAGTAGCAGCGCTTACCTTACTGAGTTTTGTTTTATTTGCCTCATCTTTAATTGAACGAATACCCATTGCAGCTTTAGTAGGCGTAATGTTTATGGTGGTGATAGGAACCTTTGCATGGTCTAGCTTCAGAATTATTAATAAGATTCCTTTACCTGATGCCTTCGTTTTAATAGCCGTATCTTTCATTACAGTTTGGCAAGATTTAGCCATTGCAGTAATTGCTGGAGTGATTATGTCGGCACTTGTTTTTGCTTGGAAAAATGCAACGATGATTCGTGCAAGAAAAAGGTTAAAACCTGATGGCACCAAAGTATATGAAATTTGGGGTCCTTTATTTTTCGGATCGGTACAAAACTTTAACACCAAATTCGATGTAAAAAATGATCCAAAAATGGTTGAAATTGATTTTATTGAATCTAAGGTAAGTGATCATTCTGGTATTGAAGCACTGCGAAATATTGCTAATAAATATATTGATGCTGGACATGATCTTAAAATCACTCATTTAAGTCCGGAATGCATTGATCTTCTAATGAAAGCAAATCCAAAATGGAAAGATCATATTGAGACCAACATTGATGATCCTAGATACCATGTAGTGACTGACTTGATGGATGCGGAAGTTTAGGTAGAAGTTTATGGGTGAATAGGTGTATAGGTTTATTGCAAAACATTTAACTTTGATGTTATGAAAGCGAAAAAAGTAGTAGATTCAAAAACGATCATGACGGAATTAATCATGCCAAATGATACCAATCCATTAGGGAATTTGATGGGCGGAAATTTGATGAGATGGATGGATATTGCAGGAGGGATTTGCGCAGGAAAACATTCTGAAAATCATGTCGTTACAGCATCTGTGGATCATGTTTCTTTTGAAAGCCCTATTCTATTGGGTGATGTAATAACTTTAACTGCCACCGTAACCAGAGCTTTTAAAACTTCCGTTGAAGTATACGTAGAAGTCATTGCATCGGATATCACTGGTGGTGGATCAAGAAAATCAAATCATGCCTACCTAACTTTTGTTGCCTTAGACGAAGCCAATAAAAAGCCTACCCCAGTACCAGCTATTCTTCCATTAAGTGGTGAGGAAGTGAAACTTTTTGAAGGCGCTTCTAGAAGAAGAGAGTTACGACTTATTCTTAGTGGGAGAATGCAACCGAAAGATGCGATGGAGATTAAAGAGTTTTTTGCGGGTCAATAGAATAGGAACTTAATATAGGAAAGGACTTGACATGTAAAAGAAGATCATAAAAGCTTTCCTATTTTATCGTAGAATAGACTGCCCATTTTATTTTTATAGAACTATAATCTCTCAGATAATTTTTCCTATCTCTTTCATCTCCCAAAAGAGAACTAATTTTAATATCTTATAAGGGCATATCGACCAGTTTTTAAGTAAGCTTTATTTTTTTGAGAAATTTTTCTGTGTTTTTTGAAATTGTATAGTCCGTTGACTTAATAATCTTTTCAATAATGAATCCTTCTTTATCAATTTCATATTTGATATGAATTCTAAAAAGTTTTATTGATTGTAATGATTGCATCGTCTTTAAATCTATCGTTGGATTTCCCAATGATGATCGCCGATTGACTTTCACTGTTTGGTTTTCTGATGATTCCCAATGCGGGACTACAGATTTAAAACGAGCATGATTAAAATCAATTAATTTTAATTTGAAAGTATGAATAAAATTAAGAAGATCAATTAAGATTGTAATTCGAAATACCCGCAAGCCTAGGCATTTATATTTATTGCAAAAATGAAAAATGTAGTTAAGCTGCAGCAATTTTTGAAAGCATAGTGATGTGACAATTTCAAATTGCTTTGGTTTAATAAAGCTATTTACATCATAAATGCAATTTGCTTATCGTAATTTGAAAATGAGCTTCTAAAAGGAATATTAGAACTTTACCTCTTGAAGAAAACCTCTAAAAGCAACTCTAAATGTTAAAACCCATAATTCTATAGTAAATTTCAAAAAAATGGAATACATTTAAGCTTCATTAGACTAAATCTAAATAAGAATAGATGTTTCTTAGTATTCTGCACGCCCAAATATCTCGACCCCACTTGATGCCAAAAGCATTTATGATCCCAAAAGACCTGGAAATCTCAACTTCCTGTTTGTGTGGAAAGAAGAAGTGTTGTAAGAAATACAAGAAAGCTGGGAAAAAGCAATGCAAATCGTGCCCTAAGAGAGGTTGATTGGTTTATAGCTTTATGAAAATCAAACTTACCTAATAAAAGGGCTTCTATATACGCATTCCTGACCGAGATTAGATACTATATAAAAATCGCGATTGTTTGAACTTTATCAGGGAAATTTAGAATGATCTGTGGTCATGCCAAAGTTATTATTAATTTTCTGCCTCAGCATTGCAATTAACACAATATATAATCCCCTATTTTTCAAATTGATAGCAGGCAAATCCTCCAATTCCGACTCAAGTGTTAAATAAAAGCATTACATATAACAATTTTTCATAATTCATAACTAATTCATATCTTTATAGTTAAGTTTTAATAGTCGTTAAACTTCTATTAATTAGACCGATACGCGCAATCTCAATTTGTATTAAATCTTTAATAGATTAATAATCTATTTACCAAGGTATTGTAATGAAGAAATTTAAATTTTTTAGCATCGTCGTCATCGCCTTATTGACAATCCCTCTAATGGGCCAGCAAACTACTGTTTACTCAGAAGCATTGCAACATTTTAAAAAAGGCAAAAGTCTTTACGATCGAGGAGTTTTTGGAATGGCCCAAAGATCATTCGATAATTATATCCAAATGGTAGAGCCTGAAAATGAGCCGGTCTTCGATCAAGAAATTAAAATGGCGCATTTTTATAAAGCACATTGTGCCATGATATTGGAACAAGAAGAAGGAGAAACGCTGATGCTAGCTTTTGTAAAACAGCATAGTCCAGATCCCATTGCATACAAAGGCATATTTGAGCTAGGCGATTACTATTACAATAAAAGATTGTATCCGAAGTCTATTGAATTCTTTGCGATGTTGAATCCAAACGATTTATCTGTATTGGAAAATTCAGAAGTTAGATTTAAACAAGGGTATTGTTATTTTGTAAGAAAAGAATTTGATAAAGCGGAAGCTACCTTGGCACAGACTATCAGTTTGCAAAATGAATATTATTTTCCGAGCAATTACTATTATGCCATGTGTAAATTTTTCCAAGAAGATTATGGCACTGCTATTCGTTCGTTTGATAAATTAGCCCGATCAGAAAAATATAAGCACCTTACTCCTTTTTACTTGAGCCAAATTTATTTCGCTCAAGGCGAATATGGAAAGATGATCAATTATGGGGAATCCGTATTGACTGATAGAAAAACTAAAAATCAAAAAGAAATCGGACGCTTGATTGGACAGTCTTATTTTATTGAAGGAGATTACGCGAATGCTCTACCCCACTTAGAATCTTACGCAGGTGAATCGGGTAAAATACTGAAAGAAGATTTTTATCAATTGGCTTACGCCCAATATCAAACCGGAGCATATGACAAGGCGGTGAAAAACTTTAAAGAAATTTCAGGTTTGAAAGATGAGATGGGACAAAATGCAAACTACTATCTAGCAGATTGCTTTTTGAAGAATAATGAAAGAGCTTCCGCAAGAACAGCTTTTCAGTCTGTGAGCAAAATGGAATACAATCCAGTCCTTCAAGAAGAAGCACTCTTTAATTATGGAAAATTATCTGCAGAATTGGGTTATGATAAGGATGCGGTGGTTGCATTACAAAACATTCCTACAACTTCAATATTTCACAATGAAGCGCAAAAGATTCTTAGTGATGTTTTCTTAAACACTAGAAATTATGAAGATGCCGAAAAGATCATTGATGGAATGGTTACAAAATCACCAACGATAAAGGAAGCATATCAAAAGGTTACTTTTTATAAAGGTGTTCAATTATACAATGAAAATAAAACTCAAGCTGCTTTGGCTTATTTTAATAAATCTTTAAGCCAACCGCAAGATCCCTCAATTAAAGCACAAGCTATTTTTTGGAAAGGAGAATTGGCACATCAAAAAGGAGATTATACTGAAAGTATCAATGAGCTCACTCAATATTTTGCAGTAGCAAGAAATAGTGCATTGCCGATTGAGTCTAGTCTCTTTATGGCCAGCTATATTCAAGGATACAACTACATTAAATTACAAAACTTCGGATCTGCACAAACGTTTTTCAATGATGCGATTCAAGGTTTAAAGCGAAACAAATCTAAATTTGGCGAAAGCACCTATAAGAAAATGATTGGAGATGCTTTGGTTAGAGCGGGTGATTGTTCCTTTAAGAAAAATGATTATACTACCGCAACTAAATATTACGGTGAGGCGGTTGAGAATAAGTATCCTGGATTTGTCTACGCACAATTTCAAAAAGCAACGATTCTAGGATTAACCAAAAAACCATTCCAGAAAGTTATTTTATTAGAAGACATTACCAAAAATTATCCAACTTCTAAATATGCAGACGATTCATATTACCAATTAGGGATTAGCTACCAAGAAATGGGTAACAGTACAGAAGCTATATCTGCATTAAATCAGTTAGTAGATAAATATGGTAAAAAATCTCCACTGACCAACCAAGCTTTTTTACGTTTAGGACTATTTAGTTTTAATCAAGGAGATTTAAATCAAGCGCTGAGATATTACAAGAAAATATTTGATAATAATCCAAGCGCACAAGAATCACAAGATGCAGTAACTGGTATTGAGGAAATTTATGTTGATAATTTAGGGCAACCAGAAGAATACGTAAAATTCATTAAAACAGTTCCAGGCATGGACATTAGCGAATTCAAAAGAGATTCGATCAATTTCCGTTCTGCAGAAATTCAATATGAAAATGCAGAGTATGATAAAGCTGTGATTGCACTGGGAGATTATATCAAGGGATTTCCAAGAGGTGCCTACATCATCAGTGCGCATTATTACAAAGCGGAATCGCATGGAGTTCAAAAACAATATGATGCGGCATTGAAAGAATACGATTATGTGATTCAAAAAGGACAGAATGAATACTTCGCAAAAGCCTTAAGGAAGGCAGCGATCATTAGCTACAACCATGCATTGAAATTTGATAAGGCTTACAACTATTATGTAAGATTAGAAAGTGTAGCAAGTTCGGAAGAGGAAAGTTTTGAAGCATTGATGGGAGCAATGCGCTCCGCTTACCGAGCAAAATTGAATTTAGAATTACCGAGCTTATCTGCTAAAGTAATTGCACATCCAAGAGCCAGTCAGGAAGATAAAGCAACCGCTTATTTTTTCCAAGCTAAGTCATATTTCGAACAAGAAAATTATGCGGAAGCGTCTAGGGCTTTTGAAAAAGTGATCATCAGTAGTGACAATGTTCAAACAGCTGAGGCCAGATACTTACGTGCGTTGATGGCTTATAAAAGAAACGATTTGAGCAATGCAGAGCGATTAGCTGAAAACGCAAATAAAGCTTCCTCCTCTTATCCATATTGGGTAGCAAAGAACTTGATTTTAATATCAGATGTTATGGTTGCAAAAAAAGATTTATTTAATGCGAAAGCGCCTTTAGAAGCCATTATTGCCAATTTTGCGGATGATCCAACGATTTTATCAGAAGCCACATCCAAATTAGCCATCATTCAACAAATGGAAGAAGATGCCAGTAGAATTGAGACCAACCCGGATGAAAATAATTTAAATCTTTTGGATACTATTCCATTTGAAAAAACTGAAAAACGAAGAAACTAATGAGAGTATATATATTAATCATCGGTCTCCTTTTTACTTTTAATTTTTTATCTGCACAAGAAGATAGACCTGCGGAACAAGTAGAAGTAATTAAAAATTTTGAAGCTCGTTTGACAGATGCGGAAAAAATTAATCTTTCACCAAAGCTGGTAAAGATGGATACTTCAGCAAAAGACTATCGCTATGATGTGAATGCATCTTCATTGGAATTGGATTACGAAGCGCCAACAATTCGCCCAATCGCCATGCGACCAGATGCTAAACCAGATGCATATAATGGATTCGCTATGCTAGGTTATGGAACACCAAGATCTCCGATTGCTCAATTGGCTTATAACTTTAATAACCCAGGATGGTATAATATTGGTATAAATTTAAATCATCATTCCGCTGACAATTCTAAAAAATTAGACAATCAAAAATTTGCTGAAACCGGTGTAAAATTAGATGGTTCAATGGTCTTAGAGAATGGGATGACCGCTGGTGGATTTGTAGCTTATAATCGAGATGACTATTATCTATATGGCTATGATCACGAGGATACTAGTTTCACTAGAGCCGAAGCTTTGCAACGTTTTAACTTAATAGAATTGGGCGCGAATATAGCCAGTGGAGCGGATTCAGATATTTTATACGATGCGGATATCAACATCTACGACCTGAAAGATAATTATGCAACTAAAGAGACCGGTATTCTACTGAATGGTGGTTTAAAAACCTTTATAAACTACAACCACGCTTTAGCACTTGATCTAAGTGCAGACTTAAGTACATTAAAAGATACGAGTAGTAGAAGTTTAAATAATCTATCTGCGATTCCTTCCTTTACTTTTAATAATCCGAACTATCAAGTTAAGATTGGTGCGAACTTAACAAGCTCACAAAAAGACTTTACTATTTTTCCCGCGATTAATATTTCAACAAAAGTAATTGGATCTACTTTGATTGCCTACGTTGGTGCAGATGGTGGACTTAGCAAAAATAATTTCAGAAATCTATCTGATTACAATCCTTACATCACAAGTAGATTAGATTCGATTACCAATACAAAACACACTTCCTATTATGGTGGTGTAAAAGGAGCTTTAAAAGGCGTGAACTATCAAGGTCAAGTCACTTACAAATCCTTTGATGGATTGGCATTGCATGTACCTGATGTAAATGATACGCGCAGATTTCAAGCGATGTTTGACGGCGGAAGTTTGATTCAATTAAAAGCAAGTGCCAGTTTTAGTCCAATTAAGCAATTAGATATTTCGGCTAATCTCTCCAAGAATTTTTACAATATGGATAGAGAAGAAAGAGCTTGGTCTCTACCCTCTTTTGAAACGAATGTCAATGCAAAATACCGTACCTTAAAAGATAAATTACATATCAGTGCCAATCTCTATCTAGAAAATGGGGTTCCCGTAATGGATTTTGATTCTGCTTCTGGCAGAAGAACCTTAGGTCCATTATTAGATTTAAGTATTGCTGCGGATTATTTCCTTACTAAAAACATTGGCGCTTTTGTTCACGCAAATAATTTAGCGAACAACAAAAGAATGCGGTGGGATGGTTATGCGAGTTTTGGGTTAAATTTGAAGGGAGGGATTTTGGCGAGATTTTAATGTGTTTAGTGTTTAATGTGTAGTGTCTAGTGAGAAATAGATCTCCATTTATTTTTGCGCATATTTTTCATCTATTTCAAAATCATAAAATCCTTTAATCAAGAAAATCATGGTTCAGACAATAATCGTAAAATTCTGAACAACCTGAATTTTCTGAACCCTGATTTGTAGGATTTGCTTGATTGCTATATTTTCAAATGGATAAGGTTTCCTACTTTTTTGGAAAATATTAAGCTTGTGCTTGGGCTTAGACCATCATTGCTGTCATCACCAAGCGGGGAAACAAAGACCGCAAAGGAAGTATCTCCATCTATACCGTCACAATTATTATCCATAAAGGCGGCATCAGGAATATCCATTTGGGCAGGATTAAAAGAAGGTCTAAAGTCATCGCAATCTTGGCTGTTATTCACAAATACTGGAGGAGCCGAGGTTCCGATTACCGCATTGCTAGGATTTCCGTATCCATCATTATCGCTATCGCTGTAGAATAAGGAAAGGGAATCATTTAACTTAGTAAATGATTTCCATTCTGTTCCATCATAGCCCCAGAAATCATTGTCCTCGTATTTAATTTTTCCTTCATCGATGTTTTGATTGCCAATTCGGGGGAGACTGCTTTCAATTGCCCAGTAGCGATTACTTTTTGTTGAGAATTTATTTGAGGGATGAAATTTGTTATGCAAAGGATTAGGATTATTAAACGTAGCAGTCATGATTTTTTAGGCATTTTGAGGATTTTTTAAGTTTTTATTTCTGTTGATTCTTATCAGTGAAAATAAATATTACAGTATTATTTTGATTGGACACTCCTCCACTAGTGTTTTTCGAATTTTATAAATACTACTTATTTTTATGCGCAAAAAGGTTTAATGAGTGGTTGATGGGATTTATTATTTGGTGCTTATTATATGTTTTTTTGAATGTTGGCTTTGATTAATCGCGAGCCTAGAAAACAAATTTTAACTTGTCCTTACCTTAATTTTAAATGATCTTTCTCATTTTTTCAAGCTCAGATTGACTACTTATAATTGTTAATGCAAGGGTAAAGGTGTCGATAAAGGAGGATGGATAAGTTCAGGGAGTTCATTTGAGCGCAGCTCCCGACAATTCTCATTTTTACTACAAGTCGTCTAATGTCTTTTGGTGAAGGTCGATCAACTTTAGCAACTGAGATTTTGCTAGCATCTCCATATTGATATCGAACAGCAGCGGTCATCTTTTCCATTGATTTAAGATTAGAATTTTAAAATTGTTCCTTAGTGAATTCAGCTATTAGTTGTAATATATGAATAACGCAAAATTTGATCAATCACTATAACTTTATCGTCAAATGGCATTGAATTGTCGAAGAATGGCAGATATTCCAAGCCCCCGAGGGTGGTGAACCTTGCTGGCTTACTGAGACTAATTTTAAATTATGCAAATATAAATACTTAAACTTGAAAGATAAAAACATATAATGCATACAACCTTAAAGAAATCAAAGTGTACAAGAATTATAGGTAGCCTACAACTTGTTCAATTGAACTTTCCAAATATAATTTAGAGAGGAATCTAAAAAATAAAGAGAATTATTTTGAATAAAGCATTTACCAGCTGAAACTCCATCCGAAATTACTGAAGGTACATTATAGCTTACCATACTTAGATTAGCTAAATCTAAGACAGTCATTTCTCCATATCTCAATAATATTAACTCATCCCCTACAAGATTCATTCTATTGTAAACGTTATCAAGTTCAGATATTAAACCCCAATTGCCATTATTATATTCATAAATTCTGCTTTCAGAAAGCATCAAAATAGTTCGATCATTTTGAAATACTTCCAATGATCCTGCTTCTGGAAAATCTGCTTCTACTGACCAAGAATTATTGAAAATATCATATTTTAAAATATCAGATACTCCATTTGGATTTCTACCTCCGGCAACGAACAGTTGATTTCCTACTGTGTATAGACCTACATCATAAATACCACCATTTGGATAGTTTGTCACAAATTCCCAAGAATCTTCCAAAGAATTATATCGATAAATATCATCATATAATTCAAATCTTCTTCCAAATGCAACATAGCCATCATCGCCAATCACAGTAGAAGACATCTCTCTTCTTCCCTCTCCTATAAAATCACTCGCGGCTTCCCAACTATTCTGTGATGCATCATACTTCCACAATTTTTTATTATAATCGTATCCATTACCTAGTCCATAATAGTAACTATCTCCAATTTTGAAACCAACAGGGGAATCTATCGACTCTCCAGGAATCTGGCCTACATACTCAAAAAGCCCTTCTATATCAAAATTAGGCTTTAGGCCCTCTAATTCATAAAAGGATGCTGTAAAAAGTTCACCTTGCCCTTGAATTTTCAAATTTTCGTAATCTTCTATTACATCGTCATATAATACAAACGACCTTGTATTCTCTATAACGTCATAAAGAAATTCTCCAGATAAACTTGCTTCAGGAAAGAGCGTCACTTCAATATCATAAAAGCTAGCGGCACCAAAATTTAATCCCTTCAAAGTGATCGTATCACTCAAAGAAGTAATTGTGTCTGGAATAATTTCTACAATTAGTGGTGGATGGTAATTAATATTATTTAAGTTAATCGAATCTGCCGAGGAATTTAATACTAAATCAACTGTTCTGTCATTCATGAGCAATGGAGCAATAAATTTTAGTCTTGTCTTAGTGTTCTCAATAATTTCAACTTCATTATTATCAATTTTCAATACGTTAAAATCTTTGTCTGACGAAAAATTATCACCATTAATTGTAATAGTATCAAATTCATACCAAACGCTCGGTGACAAATTATTTATAATCGGTTTTAAAAATTCAAATTGCAAATCAAATGTAAAAATGCTAATTCCATTTTCTTCAATTTTCAAGGTCGCCTTTTCTACACTAAGGCTAGGAACAATTAAGCTTATAACCTCACTATCATGCAGGATAATATCTGCAGCATCTTGATCAAAAAGAATTCTGATATTATCTATCCCATTAACAAATTTAGAGCTTTTAATTTGAATCGTGTCACCCCAAACCCCAACCAGACTACTTGCAATATAGTTAGAAGCCAATCTATTTCCTTGAGCAGTAAATTCCTTAATTGTAGAATACACTGTAAATTCACCAGCCTTTAAATAAGCTCTCACATAATAGGTTTCTTCATTAACTAAATTTGACTCCACCCTTTCACTAAAAGAATCATTGTTAAGATTGCTAGCGGAAACTGAAAAACTGTTTTCCAATGTAGGACTGGGATCTGTATTCCAAACAAACCCATATTCCGAAATTGCACCACTACCAATGGCTGTTATATCTGCTTCAAATGTTGCACCATCTTGATTCACTTGGTAAATTTCGTTAAGGGATAATCTATAAAATGATCGCTCCTCAACTTTATCTTCAAAATCACAAGCAGCAAATGCAATTAAAAATAATAAGAAAAAAAGTTTAGGTATATTCATTATAAGGTCATTGAGAATATAATTGAATTTCTATTAGTCAAGAGTTCCAACTCTGTGTCATTATCTAGCTTTTGAAGCTTGGTTGTTGTTAAGGAAAGACCAAAAGTTGCCAATGAGGTTTCCCATCGTATTCCTGCCCCTAAATTAAACCCGAATTGTCTTTTTTCAATTTGAAAACTTTCAAATTCTGTTAAGAAAACATTCTGTCCGTCAACGCTTTGCCGCAATGTTTTTACTGCACCATCATTGTAATCCATAATGAAGCCTGTTTGAAGATTTAATTTTAATGAATTATTCAAATTCATCACATATAGTAAATTGATGGGAACTGAAATGGTGGAGAGGTCCAGCTGGGTTTCGTAAAGCTTGATATCGCCAAATTCGTTAAATTCCACACCGACATAACTGTTCTTATGATATTCTGCTCCGATTTGAACGAATACATTCTCAAACAACCTAGGTGCTCCGATTTGAAGATAGGCACCGACCCAACCATTGTATTTATCAAATTTATTGGGTAGATAAAAGTAGGTAGGTGAGTCTACTTTTTTTATGGTATTATCGCTAATTCCAAATGCAAAAACTGGTCTGAATTCAGTGAATTTTGCATTGTCTTTATATTCCTTATATTCTTTGGATTTGCATTTATGGTAATTTTTAATAAATCGGACCAGTTCTTGCTCGTTAACTTTATATCCTTGGTTATCCACTTTTAAATCATTGCAATCCGCTGCTATTTTTTTCATCACATCCTTCCATCCGCCAATGTCTACATTGTATCTTGAACCTCGAATCCTTTTCTCAATAATTACTGACTTGATGGTATCAATTGGTTCATTTTCTTTTTGCACATAATATTTTAGACCATGTTTATAAAAGGAAACATAGCCATCAATTAACAATTCAACAAATGTGCCTTTTACTAATTCGGAAGTATAATATCGATCTTCTTTGATAAAACCATATCCAATAATGTCATTGGGTTGATATTCAACTACTTTCTCCCCTTTCTTAAATCTACAAGATTTATAACTTAAATCATTAGACCTAAAATCTACCTGACCCTCCACTCTAGAGCCATCATTATTCACTATATAACCATTTCTAAAATCGGATTGGCCAATTGAAGCAATGGATAGAAGGACCAAAATAATTATTTGGGTAATTGTTCTCATGGATACAAATTTATAACTAAACTGATTACTAAGCAAATTTCCACAATGTATTTCTGCTAAACTTCTCCCTAAATTTCTTTGCATTTCAAAACCGAAGGCTGTGCCCGAGTTTGAAACAGAGAGAGACTTTTTCGGTGTGGAGGAATAAATTTTTGTATTAGGACTTTTGCTAATCTCCTAAAATTACATACTCAGGCGCCACTTCAAGTACATCAAAGGTTTTATCAAAAACTTGAATTACCGTTGAATTTAAATTGTAGTAAATATTAGGACTGAAGCCTTGGTAGCCTTTTGCCAAAAAAGGAGACAAGGCAAATGTGTTTTCATTTGGCATACCACAATACATCAACTTAAAAGGACCTTTCATGAAGCCTTGTTTGATAGAGATCATAGTTCCAAGGAAAATTTTATATTCCATATTCATTTGTTAAATTTTAAATTCATGCTCCCTCCTACTCTATTTCTGTAATAGTAAAATCAGCAAATAAAATTTGTTCATCTCTGAGGTCTTGTGCATTTAATAAACTTCTATAAATACCCCATTTAGGTCTTACAAGCATAGCCCCTGGCCTCCAATTGACAATGGATGTATTTGCATATTCAAATAAAATAGTTCTATCTCTTATCTTACTTATTTCTATTTCATAGTTACCTGAATTCCCATAGGTAATGGTTTCGGTTACCTCTACCCATTCATTTATCAGCGGAGCTAAATCAGTTTGCTTTAAAGTAACCTGAGCATCAGTTTCTGCATATCGTAATTCTAATTTGTCTGGACTTCCTTTTCTTGTGGTTAGGGTATACATAGGCATACTTGCCAATGATCCTCCAACTGATTTTAATTGATGCAAGTGGGTGAAATTTGGGGAAGACTGAAACCCTGCCGCCAGTTTAAATTTCCAATTATACACTACGGTTTCGGTTGCGGTACCAATTAAATTATTTGGGGATTTGTCATAGGTTTTAATTTCATTACGTTGTCTATCGAAAATCATACATCTATCATTGTCATTATCGGTATGAATGAAAAATCGGAAAACATTTTTATTCAAATCATTATCAAAAACTTCATCAATATGTGGACCGAATTCATCGTGACCACAATCTGGAACTTCAATAGGATTAAATCCTGGTGCTAAGACTGAGGTAATTAATTCATAAGTATTTCCTAGTCCATCTGCACTTAATTGGACACTTTCCTTTTTTACCAAATCAATCGCTAGTGTATTGTTAACAATATTAGGATCAGAGTATTTCTCTTGAAATTGTGCTTTGAAATTTATGCCCACAGTTACGCGAGTAGTATCTGAATTAAAAACTTGGGTTTGGTCAATTTCAGTCTGAAGGGCATTTTCATAATTATAATTTATAGCACTTTCTAGCTTTTGATTTAAGTCTACGACATCAGTCCACGTGATTACATTTTCAGTAGCAGACACCGAAATATCAGATATTATTTTGTCAATGGTTGGTTCATCTTTTTTCTGACAACTTATTAAGATAAGCAGGAAGATTAAATAGAAATGTTTATAAGTATTAAAAAAAATTACCATTAATGATCTTTTAAAAATGCATACCTTCTGTATTAAACGGTTTTTATTTTATTTTAATATAAAAGTATTACTACATATAAATAGGAACAAATTACTTTTATAAGATAATTAAATTAAGCTTTTAAATCCAAGAAATTAAATATATGGGTAAACTTAGCCAATTCAGCGGTAATTTGGAAGAAGAGATTTCTGCAATGCTTTAGAAAGGTAAATGACATTTTAAATAAAACTCCAAGGCTACCTACGCATCTTTAGCCTTTGGTGTTAAACGTTTAGTTTGCGCCCGGAGTTTAAATATGAAAATGTTCATTTTTCTGAGGAATGCTTGATAATAATAAGTCGAAACTTGAAAATATACAAATTTCTTATTTTTTAACTAGTTACTCAAGTACCGAATTTCGTACAAACAAAAAGGAATGACAACATCTATTGATTGCCCTTCCTCATTAATACTTTAAAATAAAACTATCCTTCTATTTAATCACGATCATTTTACCAGTTATGAATCCGTGTGGATTACTCAATCTATAACTATAAAAGCCTTTGTCTAAATGATTTCCATAATAAGTAAACTGATTACCACCTTCAGTTAATACTAAGATTCTACTTGAAACATTTTTGTCATTCAGGTCAAATACTTGAAATTGTAATTCTATAAATTTAGCCTTTAAGTTAAACGTATAAAAACCTACAAATGTGATCGATTTTTTCAAAAAAAATTGAATTGCTTAAAATAGAACTCAAAGTTTTATTTTTTCATATGCAAAACAAATTTTCTTGGATATTTTAAGTATATTAATGAATAATTATTGTCTAAAAAGACTAAAAATGAATTAATTCTAAGCATTAAATTAATGCTTAGCTAGGGTAATCACATACCAGCCAAACACAAGAATTTACTCGATCGAAATATTTTATACCGTTTAATAATTAAAAAATTTAATATGAAACAATCTCTCTACCTCTGTAAGCAAATTTTTTGCTTTATGATTTTTCTATTAGCCAATCAGCTCACTGCCCAAAACAATATCTCGGGTACAGTTACTGATAGCGAAAATGGAGATCCCTTAATTGGTGTCACCATCTTCATTCAAGGACAGCCTAATAATGGTACCGCAACCGATTTAGATGGTAAGTACACTATTATGGCAAAGCAAGGCGATATATTGGTTTTCTCTTACACTGGTGTGGAAACCCAGAAAATTCTAGTAAGCAGTCAATCGATATTAGATGTAAAAATGAGTGCTAATCTTATTTTAGACGAAGTCATTGTAACAGCTTTTGGTTTGACTACCAAAGAAGCTTTTTCTGGATCAGCTGATGTAATCAGTTCTGAAGAGTTAGCTAAAAGAAATGTAACGTCGCCTATTGCAGCTATAGAAGGAAAGGCCACAGGTGTTCAATTCACCTCTCCATCAGGGCAGCCAGGTTCTTCTCCGGGTATCGTTATAAGAGGAGTAGGCACACTAAATGGTAGTTCTGATCCCTTATTTATAGTGGACGGAATGCAATATGAAGGTGCTTTGACCACTATCAACCAAGAAGATATTGAATCTTTAACTATTCTTAAAGATGCATCTTCTACTTCCCTTTACGGTTCAAGAGCAGCGAATGGTGTGGTATTGATTACAACCAAAAGAGGATCAAACAAAGGTACCACAGTATCTGCTTCTGTTCAGTATGGTGTGGTATCAAGAGCTATTGCATTATACGATGAAGTTACTCCTGGTCAATATTATCAAAGTATGTGGCAAGCATTAAAAAATTCAAGTGCTGGAGGAGGTGATGGTCAGTTTGCTTCTGATAATATTTATAGCAACTTAGGGTATAATCCATTTAATGTCGCTAATGATCAAATCGTTAATGCAGATGGAAGTTTAAATCCGAATGCAAACGTAATTTACAAAAGCCTAAATTGGTATGATGTTATGGAACAAGCTGCAAGCAGAAGAAATTTTAATGTAAACGTAGCTTCTGGTGGTGAGAATCACCGTGTTTTCTTTTCTACTTCTTATTTGAAAGAAGAAGGTTATGTGGTAAGTTCTGAATACGATCGTTTAACAACTAGAGTTAACGCAGATTTTGATGCGACTGAATGGTTGACCATTGGTGGTTCTGCCAACGTAACTACGTCTAATGCAGCTGGGCCAAGTTCATCAGGTACAGGGAGTATTGTTAATCCTTTTGGATTTGCAAAAAACATCGGTTCAATTTACCCAGTTTATGTAAATGATTTGCAGGGTAACATTGTATTAGATGCTGCTGGTAATCCTGTATTTGACGCTGGAGAAGGAAACTCAGATTTCAATATTGGGTCAAGACCAGTTAACCAAGGAAGACATGCGCTGCAAGAGCTGATTTTAAATGATGAGCGCGATAGAGATAATACTTATGGTTTCAGATTCTTCACAGATATTAGCCTACTAGATGGCCTGAATCTTAGATTGAATTATGGTAGAGATATAAACGAAGGACTTGAAAAAGAATATGAAAATAATATAATTGGAGATGCACAACCAACAGGTAGATATAGCGAAACTAGATTTAGAAGAGAAGTTGAAAACTTCAATCAAATACTTAGTTATACCAAGAGTATTAATGATAGACATAATTTTGAAGTAACCTTGGGACATGAGAGTTTTGATAGAAGCTTTACGCAAAACGATGGTTTAGCAGTGGATCAAACTGCTGTTGGTATATTTGAATTTGATAATTTTGCAACTCCAGTAAGTTTATCAGGTTTCTCTACTGTAAAAACGATTGAAGGGTATTTTGGAAGATTGAATTATAATTTAGATTCAAAATATTTTATTAGTCTTTCTGCTAGAAGAGATGGTTCTTCCGTATTTAATTCTGAATCCAGATGGGGAACGTTTTATTCGATTGGAGCTTCTTGGAGAATAGAACAAGAATCTTTTATGGAGAATGTATCTTTTGTTGATCGCTTAAAATTACGTGCGTCTTACGGTGAGGTGGGAAATGATGACTTAGGGGATTTCTTTCTATCTCAGCCTAGATATAGCTTATCCTCAAATGCAGGAAATCCAGCAATTCTATTGTCTGACATTGGTAATGCATTACTGCAATGGGAAACTATAGAAAGCTTTGATGTAGCTTTAGAATTTTCTTTATTTAATAATTTCTTAGATGGTTCTATCGAATATTACAAAAGAAATTCTTCTGATTTACTTTACGATTTACCAATTGCATTAAGCAATGGTATAAACTCTTTTCCTTCAAACATTGGAGATATGTACAATTCAGGAATTGAATTGGGACTTACCGCTAACTTGATAAGAAACCGTGATTTGAGATGGGCAGTTACGTTAACCGCTTCAACTTTTGAAAATCAAATTACAAGTCTTCCAGATCCATTTATTAATGGTTCAAAAAGATGGGAAGAAGGAAGATCAAGATTTGACTTTTATCTTCTTCATGCTGCAGGTGTTGATCCAGCAACGGGAGATCAACTATTTTTTAGTTATGAAATAGATGACGATGGTAACAGTGTTCCGGTAATAGAGAATGGAGTTCACATGACTACGAATGATTGGGAATCTACCGAAAGAGCCTATACGGGAGCAAAATCTGTTCCTGATTTATTAGGATCTATTTCGAATAGTTTCACTTATAAAGGCATCTCCTTAGATTTTTTAATTACTTATGGAATAGGTGGAGAAATTTTGGATAACGGATATTCAGCAATGATGCATAGCGGAACTTATGGCCGTTCACTTCACCCTGATATCCTGAATGCTTGGCAGAATCCTGGTGATATTACAGAAGTACCTAGAATGGAAAATGGAAATGTTGATCTTGTACGAACTCAGTCTACTAGATTTTTAACAGATGCTTCCTTCTGGGCACTGAGGAATGTAAGTATAGGATATACACTGAATAAAACGCTTTTAAACAAAATAGGTATGAATAATCTTAGATTATCAATCACAGGAGAAAATCTTTATTTAAGTAGTAAAAGAGATGGTTTGGATCCGCAATATAATCTTGCTGGAACACCTGCTGGAAATGATTTCAAACCTGCCCGAATTGTATCTCTAGGTTTAAACGCAAACTTCTAAAATAAGAATCATGATAAAAATAATAAAATATATATCATTCATATTCGTCGTATTCATCTTATCTTCTTGTCAAGAGGATTTCTTGGAAACAAAACCGACGGATGCCATTTCTGCAGCTGATGCACTTGCCTCTGCAGATAATATGGGGCTAATTATAAACGGTATGCACCGTACTATGTACGCCCAATCACAAACGGTATTGCCTGGTGGTACTGCAATTGCTAGTACCCAAAGAGCCAATGAACATTATTGGGTTCCAATGGGAGATAATCTAGCGGGAGGTGTTTTGCACAGTGCTAGAGCAAATAATTTAGGATGGCAAAATGAAACACAGTGGATTTCTCATACTTTAGAAACATCACTTACTACTTCCATCCTTTGGTATCATCGGTATAATATAATCGCAAATTCCAATTCTATTATTAACGTGGTGGCAGAAGGGAATTTAACAGACACTCCAGAATTACGAGCGATTGTGGGGCAAGCATATGCTTATAGAGCTTATGCTTATATGTCTTTAGTGCAACATTATGCAAAAGGGTATTTAATTGGTAATCCTAGCAGTGATCCTGGTGTCCCAATTATATCTTCTTCTGAAGCTCCTTTCGAAAGCTCTGGAAGAGCTTCTGTGCAAGCTGTATACGATCAAATTTCTTCGGACTTAGACGCAGCAATTGCCAATTTTGAAGTTGCCAGCCCTAGACCTACAGGTAGTGCTTTTGACAAAGCCAATCTTAACATTGATGTTGCGTATGGTTTAAGAGCAAGGATGGCATTAGCTACCGGAGACTGGGCAACTGCAGCAAGTTCCGCTGTAAAGGCAAGAGAGAATTTTTCAATAATGGGTGAATCAGACTGGAAAGCAGGCTTTAATTCTACGCTTATTCCAGAAGTAATGTGGGGCAGCAATGTAATTACTACGGAGACTACTTTCTTCCGTTCTTACTTTTATTTAATGTGTAATACATTTAATGGGAGTCAAGTTAGAAATAATCCAAAATTCATCGATAAAAGGTTATATGATCAAATTCCTGACACCGATTATAGAAAAGACTTGTTTTTAAAGGAAGCACCTAATTCCAATGGTTCCGCAGCGAATGGTGAAGGCGGCTGGGAAAATAATACCAATCCTTTATATACGACAGAGGAAGAATTCAATGCTGAAGTAGATAGACTAGCTGCTGAATGGGGATGGACTTCAAGACATAATAGTCATCCTTATATGCATGTAAAAATGAGACAACAAGTTCCAGGTGGTATTGAGCCAGATGATATCATTTATATGCGTACTTCAGAAATGGTTTTAATTGAAGCAGAAGCAAAGGCAATGATGGGTGACATTGCTGGTGCACAAGCAGCAATTGCTCCTTTAGGAAGAGAACGTGATAGTGCATATGATGAAACTGCTTTTAATAACCAGGATAGTTTCATGGAACACCTTAAGTTTCAAAGAGGAATTGAACTGTGGGGCGAAGGATTCTTATTCCAAGATAAAATCAGATGGGACGATCCCATCGATCATGCAGCTAATGGTGGCTCTGGAGCTTCGGAAGTATTATACCAAAATGGCTATTTTCAAGACAGACCTTCCGTAAATACTGATTGGGTTTTCAAAATTCCTCAAGGGGAAATTGATGCCAATCCAAACCTTGGTCCTGAGGATCAAAATCCTTAGCGTATGCTTTTAATATTTGATTAACGATATAAAAAACGAGCAGTTCTATTCTGCTCGTTTTTTATTTACATTAGGCGATTGTGGTTTTTGAGTCAGTTCTTAAATAGGTGAATAAGTAAAGTAATTTGAAAAATTAAGGCGAATTATGAGCGGCTTTCAAAGTATATTTGTATCGCTTTCAGTATCTATCTCCTAAAATCCTAACAAGAAAGGCATAGTAATTTTAATAATATTATGAAAAAGCAGGAATCCCTTTTGATAAGGTTAGAATTACTAATGGATAATTTGATAACTCATGTTCTGCCAAAAAATCATTACCATAATCAAATATTACATTTTTAAAATTAGCTTTTAGCGGAATGTAATCCACCAAGTCCATTTCATTATATATTTTATCTAGTATTAATTTGCTCACTTAATTTAAATTATGCTGATAACAGTTCTAATAAGGTGGATTGGATTAGAACTTTATAAATAGTCTGCGTATAAATAATTATCTCGCAAAATAACTTTAAAAACTATGACCCACTGCTTATATAAAATATAAACTTGATTTTTTAAATCAAAATAGTTACAAGTTTAGTTTTTAGTTACTAGTTAATTTTAATAAAACAAGAAAAACATTTTTAAAACAGCCAATATAGTGAATAAGTCAATTATTTAGCTACCTTAGGAGACTTGCCTATACCCATTTAATCTTCTTATCGCAAGAGATGTAATGGACATAAATTTGGCAATTCTCAATTAGGTAATTAATTTCAAGTTGAAGCATTAAGTGAAGACAAAAATAACGATTGGTAGAAAAGACAAGGTTAACTTTCCTGATTTAGGATTGGTGAATATCCCTGTAAAAATGGATACTGGAGCTTATACTTCAGCGATCCATTGCCGTGAAATCAAGGTTCAGACATTTGAAGGAAAAAAAGTCCTATATTTCACATTGCTCGACTCAACGCATCATCAATATAATCGTAAAGAATTCTCAACCATTAAATTTGGGGAAAAGCAGATTAAAAATTCTTTTGGGTCTTCGGAAAAACGATTTGTTATTGAAACAAAGATTAAGCTTTTTGGCAAGAAATTGCCAATTGAATTATCCTTAAGTGAAAGAGGGGTAATGAGGTTTCCCGTTTTAATAGGAAGGCGATTTCTGATGGGCCAATTTGTTGTTGATTCTTCTAAATATGATTTGTCTTATAAAAGAAAGCAAAAATTAAAATTAAAAAAATGAAAATAGTAATTCTCTCCCGGCAACCTAACTTGTATTCTACCCGAAGATTGGTAGAAGCAGGAGAAAAACTAGGTCATGAGATGCGAGTCATTGACCATCTCAAATGTAATATTGAGTTAGAGAAAAAAAATCCTCAAATTTATTATGATGGAGCATACTTAGAAAGTGTGGATGCAATCATACCTCGCATAGGAAGCTCGGTCACTTTTTACGGAACGGCTGTAGTTCGACAATTTGAAATGATGAACATATTTAGTGTTGTCGAGTCCCAAGCTTTGGTTAGATCAAGAGATAAGTTGAGAAGCTTGCAACTACTTGCTCGAGCAGGCGTTGGATTGCCTAAAACTTCATTCACAAATTTTTCAAAAAATGTAGCCCATATTGTTGATTCTGTTGGCGGAGCTCCACTAGTTTTAAAGTTATTAGAAGGAACTCAGGGTTTGGGAGTCATATTAGTAGACTCCAAAAATTCGGCAGGTTCTGTAATGGAAGCGTTCAATGGATTGGAGACTAGGATCATTGCCCAAGAATTTATTAAGGAAGCAGGCGGAGCTGACATCAGAGTATTTATTGTAGACGGTGAAATAGTAGGTGCAATGAAGCGACAAGGGAAAGAGGGAGAATTTCGATCAAATTTACATAGAGGTGGAAGTGCTAAAATTATTGAATTGAACGAAGAGGAAAAAGAAACTGCATTAATAGCGGCAAAAGCAATGGGCTTGGGAGTGGCAGGAGTAGATTTACTTCAATCGAAAAAAGGTCCCTTGGTGTTGGAGGTGAATTCATCTCCAGGACTTGAAGGAATTGAGAACGCTACGGGAACGGATATTGCCGGAAAAATAATTAGGTATGTGGAAAGGAATGTCACGAGTTTTTGAGTTTATGGGTTTATGGGTTTATGGGTTTATAAGTTTATAAGTTTATAAGTTTATAAGTTTATAAGTTTATAATGGTGGACATCGTCAATAAAGAATGAGCTATGTTAGTCAACACTATTTTTTTATTCCTTTTTATTTTTCTTTTCTTCTTTTTGATCGTCTTTATCATCTTTTGCTTCTGCTTCGGCCTTCTTTTCGATTGCTTTTATTTTCTTTTTCACTTCCCTCTTTTTCTTAAATTGAAAGAAACCAAGAGTATCTAATTCTTCTTGAAGAAGGGCATCTTGATATTCCACATCATTATCTATATCAGATTTAAAGGCCTGAATGAAAGCGTTTTTAAATATACTTCCGATGGTGGGCCAAGTCTTGACACTATAGCTTTCAATTTGACCTTCAATAGGCGCTTTTATCGCAAAATTATTGGTCTTTTTATTCTTTAATACAAACTCAAAAAAGGAGACAAAGCCTTCCCAAATCTTTTCTAATAAACCATCTTCTTTACTATTAAATTTGGTATCACTAAAAAGAACCTTGAAGTAACCTGTTATAAAACCATCTGCTATGGCTAATTCTGAGTATGCATTAACTTCACCTGATTCAAAATCTATACCGGCAGTCTTACTTGAAACTTCATTGAAGGCTGTGAGATCAGTGGTTTCTAATTTGATATTTAGATCCGCATCGGGCACTTGCTTGATCAAATTCAATTTGCCGTCTATGGTTAGATTACCATTTCCGACAGCAATCCCTGTTCCTGTAATTGGGGAAGGTAATTTATTTTCCTCTTGAATAACATTTCTAAGATTATCAGCTGTAAGTGCAAAATTCCTAACGGATACATCTATGTAGGGATCTGCTTCTGTATCTACGTAAGCTATTTTTCCACCTTCTATCGCGAAGTGATTAATTTCTATAGGTACTAAGTCTGTCAGTGCCTCCGTCCAGTCGTCTCCTTCTGAGTTATCTACTTCCATATCTTGGATCACGTAAATCAGTGTAGGATCATATAAGTATAGCTCAGATACAATTCTACCTTTAAACAATGCTTTCCATTCTACTGATATATCTATTTTAGGAAAATCAATAAAAGGCACATCGGAGACGGCATTATTATTATGCAATTTTAATCCTTCAATCACATAGGCTCCACGATATAATGCAATATCAATATCGGTCACGCTTCCATGGTAACCAGGTAGATCAGCCAAAACTTTATTGACATAGTTTTTAACGATTGATGGTAAGAATAGTCTGAAAATGATTAGCCCTATCAATAATAAAAGCAGAAAATTTCGTAAGAGGCGTCGTTTTTTTATTTTCATGTAAGGTTTATTTAGTCAATCTAACTTTAAAAATAATGATTTTAAAATTTTTTTCACTTAAATCGTATTTTATTACCAAAATTGTTGGCAATTGACTTTTGTCTATATGCTTAAATCAATTCGCTATTTGCAAGAATATTTTGACAAGAGATCCATTTAAAAGCTCCAATTGCCAAGAACAAAACTCCTTTAGCTATTTCATTGGGTTTGGCTACTCTGTCGAAAGCACTCACTGCACCTAAATTTTAAAATCTTCCTTTGATTTGTATACTTTTAAATAAGTCCCAATTTGTAACGCTGGGAGCGATTGCATTAACAGATATTTCTTCTCCGATTTTCTAAATAAAAACTCGCGTCAATTGTTCAACCGCAGCTTTAGTACATGAATATAAAATGTATTTAGAAAACATTTATTTATCTGTACTTGAAGAAAAATTAATAATAATAAAGTTGTCGACCAACTTATCATTTGCCTCTTATTGGGTATTTAATCCCCCCTTGCAAAACCATTAAAATGTTTGAAAGAAATTCTTTCTTTTCAATGTTGATTTGAGAATGGAAATTCTAGCATTTTCTCCAGTAAGATTTTGAATTAATTTTTACCTATGTAGTAAAAACTACACTGTCGCTCTCTGTGACGAGTGCGACAATGTTTTATGCACAGTATTTTCATACTGCTAAATAACCCCTTATTTTCTCTTTCTACCTATATACTAATTTTCACTTCTTTTGTTCGATATTTTAATGTTTTTATAATTATTGCTTGTGTTGCTTTCTCGGACTAGGCTTTATTGTAGACAATTCAGCGGTGGTCAACTCACCGTCCTTATCTATATCTAATCTATCGAAATTTTCCGCAAGCAGTCCTTTCGCTTCATTTTTTGATATTATATTAATTTCATATGCTTGATGATCTATCCGATGCTGAAATCAAATTACCTTCAAGACTTCCACTGAATAAACTTAGCAGTTGCTGATTACTGCAAGATCATTGTGAATAATATCGAATATCTAAAATTCTTAAAACAGATTTTTACAAAATCTCAGAACTTGTAACTTAACCCTTTAAACCTTTCCAACAGTTTTATCATATTTCTCCTGCTGCCGCCTCATTTATATTAACAATATGATCCGCAATTCTTTCAACGGAAGAAAATAAGTTGGTGAAAATTAAAGCTGAATTTGGCTTATATTCTTGTGTCTCTAGCATTTGCTCATTATATTTCCGCATTTCATTTCTTTGCTGATTAATCTCATCCTCTAGCACGTAGCATTTTTCAAGACTAATGTTATCATATGAATCAATATTTAGATTGGCATTCATTTCTAAAAATGCTTTTTCTACTATTTCAATCAATACATTTAATTGTAATCTTTGTTCGGGAGTAAAATAGATATTACCTTGTTTCTTAAATTCTATCTTTTTAGAGATTTGATAAAATATATCCCCAATTCTTTCCAGGTCATTACAAATATTCAAATAACTTCTCAGACGACGACTTGTTTTATGGGTCATCTCTTTATCGGAAAGTTTGGTGACATACTCTATAATTTCTTCTTCAAATTTATCAGTGATGTCTTCATATTTTTTCAATTTTTCGATGTTGGCAAGTATGATTTTATCGTCAGAAGAATTAAGTATTTCTTTGGTAAAAAATAGCATTCTTGTGGTAATCTCACCATATCTAGCTACTTCCTTCTGTATTTCTACCGTTGCCAACTCAGGTGTCTTATTTTGGGTATTAATAAATTTGAGCGTCTGATTTTCAATTTCCTCTCCCTTCTTCGCAGGCACTGTTTTAATAGCCATCTTAACTAACCAACCCGCAAACGGCAACATGATAATTACATTGAGAATATTAAAGGTGGTGTGGAATGCTGCTAGTCTATAGGTATTTAGTATCTGCTCTTGATTGCCTGCAGCTTCAACTTCTACTGCTCCTTCGAATAAATGGGAAAAATCCTCGACAAATCCACTTAAAAAATTCAGGACTATTGGCAAAAGAACTATCATCCAAGTGACACCAATAAGATTAAATAATGAATGAATTCTTGCTGAGCGCTTTGCATTAGTATTACCAACTAGCGATGCAACTTCTGCAGTTATAGTTGTTCCAATATTTTCTCCCAATATCATAGCTGCAGCAACCTCTAATGGTAACCAACCGGTATAGACTAGCGTCAATGTAATGGCCATTGCAGCGCTTGAAGATTGTACTACAATAGTTACTATAGCTCCAATTGCAACAAATATCACTCTAGAAAAGAAACCAGAATTTGCAATACTTTCGATCCATGCTAATGCTCCTGTATTTCCTTCCAAGTCAGGAACTGCACCTTTAAGAAAGGTAAGTCCTAAAAACAAAATGGCAAAACCTATAATGAATTCACCCCAATGCTTTAATCTCCCTTTATTAGAGAAAAGCATAGGTACTCCAATCGCAAACAATGGAATTGAGTAAGCACTTAATTTTAATTTAAACCCAAGTAAAGAAACTATCCAACCGGTAATGGTAGTTCCAACATTAGCTCCCATCATAACTCCTGCAGATTCTACCAAGGTTAACAATCCAGCATTAACAAAGGAAACCGTCATAACCGTTGTGGCTGAAGAAGATTGAACTAATGCAGTAGTTAAAAAACCAGTAAATACGCCTAAGAATCGATTTTTTGTCATCGTCCGTAAAATTTTACGGAGTTGAGATCCGGCAGCTCTTTGAATCCCCTCACTCATCATCTTCATTCCATAGATAAAGAATGCTAAAGCACCAAATATTTGTATAATATCCCATATCCAAAAATCCGCTCCTCCTCCTTGTTCTTCAGCAGCTGCAAATAGGCCACCTGTTTGCAATAACAACAGTATCAGCGTAGCGCTTAGTATTTTCAGCAATCGATTATTAAGTACCAATTTCATTCTTTCTTGATTTTAATTTTGTAATTAAATTTTAAAAGTGAAAATCTGTTTGGATTCTATAAACTAACCCATTGTTGGCACCTTTTATGCTTTTATAAGTTAAGTCTGATTGTATTTTAAGATTATGTCCAGCTATATACTTTGAAACACCAAATGTATATAATTCTTCCTTGTTTGACACCTCATTTTGCGGATTATTATCCGTCCATCGAAATGCCAGCTCCCAATTGTTTTTAAGCATATATCCTAAAGCAAAATTTATTGCTTCTCCCATATAATAAGTAGCAATAACGTTTTCTTGATTATCAAGCACATTTGGATCGTCGTCATTGGTATTTCGCTTAGCATATTCTGCCATAATTGACAAATTCTTATGTTTATACATAAAATCAATAAAAATTGAATTAATATCTTTTAGATTACCTGAATCAGGTATGAAATTTCCTACTTGTCCTTGAGTTCGTCCTGCTTTATCATTATAATCATAAGTGATTCCAATTGCTAATCTTGGTTTCTCCTCATAGGCTACTGCAGAACCTACATAATCGCCATCAGATTTAAATTCTCCAAATGGGAGTACTTCGATTCTAAAACTGTAACCATATCCTCCTTTATTGTTACCAGTTATATTTCTACCTTCACCAGAGCTAATGGCTAGCATCTCTTTCATTATAACATTCCTAAAAGAATGTTTATTAATAAGCATAATTCCTGCATCCCGATCTAAGCTATACGCTGCGTTTAGTTGCGAGCGATCTACAAATTGTAAATCACCTGATGAAATTACCCGCTCCCTGTTTCCTGGTAATTTAAATTGTCCAATTCTTATAGATAAGCTTTTATGAAAATTGTATTCAAGATAAGCATCTAAAATTATATTTGCTGCGTTGCTGAATTCCTCAGAATCTCCGCCTCCATTATCTCTATTTGAAAGTGCTAATTCAGCCTTATATACTAACTTTTTACTAATTGCCCATCCCTCAAACTTGAGCCTAGCCCGTCTAATATAAAAAGCAGAATTAAAATCTCCAAGCTTTGACAAACCCTCTCCATAGGCCGTCCACTCTTGGGTACTTAAGGTCTGAAAGCGAAATCCAATTTTTAGGTAAATAGAACTGTCTGCTGCGGTTATTTGGATACCTTCCCCGAATTGAGGAATACCTAATTGAGCTTGAATTGTATTAAAAGAAAAAAATGTTACCATAGTAACAATAAAGAGCAATTGATCCATTCTTTGAGTTGGTAGTTAAAACTAACTAAGTAAACAAATATATGCACTTTATGTTAACTGTATATTAAGTCCATTTCTTCCTTCTTGTCCTCAAAATTTTGTCCCAATAAACTAAAGATAATAGAAAACAATATCGACTACTTAATTTCGGGTAAGTGTTTGATATTCTAATAATTATGCAATTTATTCTTATTGGATTCCTGAATCAAAGGTTATTAACTCATAAAGTAGATATTTGATATTAAACAAATAATGAGTCATCTGTTAGAATATTCAACTCCATTACCTCTTCCACACTCTCACTCTCACTCTCACTCTCACTCTCACCTTTCATTATGTTTGGTAATTTCATTGATCATACCATTAAATATAATCCCATGAAAAGGTAATACAGAATACCAATAAAGTCTTCCCATTAAACCGTGTGGTCTGAAGGTTGCTGTCTGGATCAGTTTATTGTCTTTGATTTTAAACTCTAACCAGGCCTCACCTGGTAATTTCATTTCCGCAAACAATAACAATCTTCCTTCTTTTTTATTAGCGTATAATACTCTCCAAAAATCCAATGCGTCTCCCGCGTTCAAAGTAGAAGAACTTGTTCTGCCTCTCCGTAAGCCAACACCTCCATAAAGCTTATCAATATACCCCCGTAGTTTCCATAATACATTTGCGTAATACCATCCATTAGCACCTCCGATACTCCATATTCTATTGACTGCATCTTCCCGTGATATAATCTCTCTTTCTTTAATATCTTTAAAACTTCCAAATTCAGGCACATCGATAAATTCGGTAATATTTATTTTTTTTACCCCACTTACTTGAGAATCTTTCCAACTTGAAACTATTTGATTACTTTCTATTTTCAAGAAAGCTCTTTTGATTGACTTTGTATATTTTTCTGGATAAATATTCAGAATACTATTAACATCGTTATTCCTGCAAACCACTTCGACCCTCATACTTTCGACCAGCGAGACTGCCAATTTATAAGACGTAGAAGTGACAAAATACAACCAATAGGATGATAGCTTTGGGGTCATTATTGGAATTGTATAAATCCACCTTTTTAAGCCTCTTACTTTAGCAAACTCAAGTAACATTTCCTTATAGGTAAGGATGTCTGGTCCGCCGATGTCATAATTTTTGTCAAAAACTTTTTCATTTAGAAGTGCTTTCTCTAAAAAATTTATCACATCTCTAATTCCGATTGGTTGGCATTTTGTATTTAACCATTTTGGGGTAATCATTATCGGTAACTTCTCCACTAAGTCTCTAATAATTTCGAAAGACGCACTGCCAGAGCCCACAATAATTCCTGCCCGTAAGGTAGTTAAGCTATAATCCCCTTGACCCAAAATTTGCTCTACATTTTTTCGGGATTTCAAATGTTTTGATAAATTATCTTCATTAACTATTCCACTCAAATAGATTACTTGTTTAGCCTTCGTCTGACTCAGCTTATTCTTAAAATTGATTGCCGAAATTTCTTCAAGTTTATCATATTCTTTAGAATTAGACATGGAATGAATTAAATAGTAAGCAGCGCCAATATCTTTAGGAATATTTTTTAAAGAGTCTTCTTCAAGAAAGTCTACAGTGACCACTCTTAGAAAAGGTTTAATAGATTCTGGAGGATTAAACCGTTTTGGATCTCTTACACAACAAATCACATGATGTCCATTTTTAATTAAGACTGGTAGAATTCTTTTACCAATATATCCAGTTGCTCCAGTGAGTAGTATGTTCATTTTTTATTTACTGAAAATTATATGAATTGAGCAGGTAACTATAACTTACGCTAATATAGGTTTTAAATCTAATTTACATTCTTAAACCTAAATGCTAACTACACGTGGAAATACTGCGGATTATCTTTATTTTACTAGATAACTTGAATTGACTCGATCACCACTTCGAAAGTCTCTTCTTTATCGTTCCCTATTAACAGTTGCATTTCAAGAATGTTTTCTCCAGCGTAATTAGGTGCATCCACTGATTCTCCACGGTAAGTAGCTTCCATAGCACTAAACGCTATGGTTATCGTTTCCCATTTACCATCGCCTTTGGTTGGGAAAGTAAAAGCATATGAATGACGTCCATTTGGGGTTCTTACTCTGTAATTATAAGCTTTACCATCCCCTTTCAATATCAATGCAAACGCTTCAAAATTAGAACCAATTTTGTATGGGTTATCTTCTACTATTTGATGTATTGAGCAAAATCCACCATTATTTTCTAATGAAACACCGCCAGAGAAATAGGCATGATTATCATCTGTAATCTTCAATTGACTGCTAGATTGTCCGCCCATAACAGTGTCATCTTCTACGGCCCAATTTCCTAGTCCTTTTTCAGAAAAGCTGTAAAGAGTGACTGTAGATGAACCGGATTTACCTTCCTTAGAATGGGTCATATTATTTCCGTCAGGTTTTTTTTAAATTGGACATAGATGGATTTTTATTGGTTAAAGAATATTCAAATCGTATGCAGGTTAAACTTTAATCAAATGCTAATTGTTCAAATCAATGATCTTTATTATTAGAAATGAAGAACTGTTTAGGATGTGAACTCAGAATTATTTATCGGAGTAATTTCTAATTTTATTTGGGCAACCTTTTTGTATGCGAAGCCAGTTTGCTCTTTGCTAATATTTTTAATCTGCGCAGCTGTTATGTATTTGTAAATCTCTTAACATCACTTGATCTCCTAAACTGTAAATAACTTCTCCTTGGAAAATCAAGAAATCATTTACATCTTGGTTCAGTATAGTGAATTTAAAATTATGCTCATCTACCACCATAATTTTATGGATTGTTCTTTAAATTTTTCATGTACCTAATTTTCTTTGAAAAGTTTAAACTTGCATATCCATAAGCTCCATATATTTTTTTAACCAATAAGTAAATGTTGGACTTAGAAATTATTTAAATTTACTGTATTAATTTTAATAAATTTTTTAATGCTCAATTCTTTTGCAATCCTATCAAAAGTTTAAATTTTATTTTAAAAAAAAATTGACCTTACGAATACTTTAAATTTTTTAATCGTTCTTTTTTAGAAATAAAATTAGGTAAATATAACTCTCATATCTTATTCTTATTGAGCATTTGCAATCACCTATATTTTCGTCTAAACGACTTATCATAGACTCGGAAAAAATAGAGATATAAAAATCAGCGCTGCCAAAGCTAAACTGTTTAGTTAATTCAAATAAGCAGAATTTAGACTTTTGCGCATCTTTTTACCAACGAATTTGTTAACATTATCTGATGAGAAAATTATTAATTACCACCACACCCATCAATGTAGGCTTCAAAGACACTCCCTACTTTAACTTCAAAACCAGGCCTTAGTTCCACACCGTTTGCGGCATCGTATTTAATATTACTAGCATTAATTATATTTTGGCCGAAGATATTATTTCCTGTCTCGTAATGCTCCACTTTATTATCAATTTCTGAAATGAAATACCGGTCTTGAGGACAAGTACAATCCACTTCTACAATACTAATATCATCAAAATATACCTTATGAGCTATATAGTTTCCGACATTTAAACTTAAGAAACTATTGTAATCTGTAGTTTCAGTCATGGTAAATTCATGATTATAGTAAGTAGGGATAGTTGTAATTTGATGTCTATTATAGGCATATCTAATTCCACCTAAATTGTTTTCAGCAATCAGGGATACCAATCGGTCATCCTCCGCATGTGCTTTATAGCTTATACGATATGTTTTCCCATTTTCTAAAACCAAACTCTTATGTCTAATATTAATTTGCGATAGACTTGTTCCTAAAGTTTGAATATCTATCTCTGCATTCCCATTTGACATATCAAGCGTTGCAGCGGCACCACCATTCAGAAAAAGAGACCAGGCAAGATTTGTGTCATCAAAATTCCCATTAGTAGCTTTTTCACAATCAATGCAGGAGCCATCAATCCACGAATATAAATCCAAATGAAAAACTTTTGGATTGTACCCCGCATTGTCAGGTTTACCTTCTGAGCTAATAACAATTTCATGATTATTGATAAAAGTTACTCCTTCGTAAGACCAATACGGTATTTCAAAACTTACTACGGTACCATCAAAAAAATTATCCCCATCGAAGCAAGAAAATACCCATATTCGCTCGTAGGTCATCAACACTAATATCTTTTTATCTGGGCTGATATCTGCAGCAGTGACTTTGAAGTGACTTTGATCGCCAGGAGGTGGCTCATCCCCAGGAAATATTATTTGATGGGAATCATGTAAAAATGCAGTATGTCGCGCTCCTCCAGCTAATGGACTATCTGGTATTTTATAACAATAAGTCCTGTTCTCTTCCAAGGAAGGATCGACATTACTACTTACTGTTTTAGTAAAAACATATAAAGCACCATCCAAATGAATCACCGCTTCTGAATCTCGTACTCCATTAGTTGGATAGTTATATTTGATAAGCTCAACAGAAGGAGGACCTCCCGCGAAGGTATTCGGATCTGGGATTTTGACAAATTGCAAATCGTTCTGATCCACCCAATTTCCAAAATCAGCTAAATAAAGATTGTTATCATCGTCCTTTGCCATATCCTCCCAATCGGTAAAGGATTGATCAACATCCATTGTTCTTCTTATATTAGTCAAATCATTCAAACGGAAACTATAAATCTCTTCAGGATACTGATACTCATTATGAGCCCAATACTCAAAGTTTCCATTACTGGTATTATAAATCACTGCTAATCCAGAAGGTTCAGAAATAATATCATCCAATTCACCTATTTCAGTTACTGGTATTACAATTTGTGCACTTAAGGTAGAAAAAGCTAAAGAGAAAAAAAATAGGGATAAATACTGGTGTGTTTTTATAGTCTTCATTTTCTGTTTTTGTATAATTCTAGATGTACAAATTTCTTTCGTGTACTTCTCCTAATGAGTACTAACGATTGATCCATCTGCATATCCTCTTCCCGTCGAATCGTCAATAAAGATAGTCATCAAACATGTAAGATTATAATTTATTCTAGCACAATAATATCAATTGCCAAATGCATGATATAAAATGCTATACCTATACTTACCACTCAACACAGCCACTTCCTCCTATTGCGTGCCACAGGCACCTGTCCTCATAGCGTAGCGCAAGTTGTCATTATTACGTGGCGCAGTCACATGCGCGGCAAAACCGCATTGCGTGCCACAGGCACAACGTGTCGAAGCCACTTGCCCTCATTGCGTGGCGAAGCAATTTGAAACTACCCAAAAAGGTGGTTTGCACAATGAAGTCACCACCTGTCTTTGTAACATTAATTTATTAAATAACTCAAAAAACGATTTATCATGAAAAAAGTATTATTCTTAACATATTTTGCATGGCCACGCAATGTGGCTTACGTCGCGCAATACGCCTACGGCGTGCAATGATAATTAGTAAATAAGTGTTAAAATTGCCGTGCGTCAGCCGCATTGCGTGGCGAAGCCACTTGACCAAAGTCTACTTAACAACAAATAATTAAAAATTAATTACGGCTCCTAGTTGAAAAATAATCGCATCCGTTGCTGATGTTCTTACTTCAAAATAGTCTAACGGATTGCTTGGATTAACGGCCGATGAATTGCGGACATGATAATTTCCAGCCAAGCCTTTTGAGTAAGTAATCTTCGTTGTAATTTTAACAGCATTATTAAAAAAATAGAAATTACAACCTCCGCCTAGTCCAAATGACAATGAAAAATCAGTTTCTTCAAAGAAAGAATCAAAAACGTCATCTGCATCCACGTCTATAAATTCAGTTAGGGTAAACAAAAATTTATAGCCGATATGAAATTCACCGAAAGGTTCATACCATCGATAAAGATCAGGCATGAATCGAACTAGCACATTTGCATTGACGATATTCACACTGGTAATCTCTCGGGTTGTGAAAAATTCGCCATCGATTTCTTCTTGATACTCGGTAGATTCTCTAGGCCCAATAAATCCATTCAATCCTAAACCTATATAGATAGGGGCTTTACGATTAAAACGATATAGTAAATCCGCACCAACTCCATGATAGGTCGTGTTTAAATTTTCCTTGAATCTAGCTTGGGGGAATAAAGCATTATAGTAAATACTTGCAATAAACCTAGGCGGTTTTTCAACTTCCCCTTCTTGATCAATGACCATAAAACCATCATCTTGAGCAGAAAGCGAAGTGCTTGTGACAAAGGCGAAAAAAAATATCAATGTAATTTTTAAATAAAAGTGTCTCATAATTTTAAAAATATTAATATTGTAGCTCATTGCTAATTTATAAAAAATAAGTGTGCAATTATGAACATTAACAAAAATGTAACAGGCTTTGGTTCACTTTGTGTCAAAGATATTGAAGCTGAAATCACTACCAAACCTCATCAATTACCTATTTATGCTACCTCTTCTTTTGAATTTGAAAGCATAGATCAAGGTATTGACATATTTACTGGCAAAACCGAAGGGCACGTATATGCTAGATATGGTAATCCCGGAATAGATGTGGTAGCAAAAAAAATAGCTCGATTAGAAGCCTTCGGAAGTGACCATGATGCTTGGGCATTGATGACCTCTTCAGGTATGTCCGCTATTTCAACCTTAATCATGGGGCTTGCGAAAAGCGGCGATAAAATTCTAACACAAAATGATTTGTATGGAGGAACATCAGAATTATTTAACAAATTATTTAGACCCTTAGGGATCAGCCCAGTATTTGTGAATCTTAATGATCATGCTGCAGTTGAAAACGCTATTGCAAAAGATAAAGCTATCAAGTTTGTATTTTTTGAAACTCCTGCCAATCCTACCCTTTCATGTATTGAGATTGACTTCATTGTTGAATTGTCAAAAAATAATGGCCTAACCAGTATTATCGATAATACTTTCGCGACTCCTTATTTACAACAACCTTTAAAATCAGGGATTGATTATGTTATTCATTCTACAACAAAATATATTAATGGTCACGGAAATTCTATCGCAGGAGTAATCATAGGTACTGATTTAGAAGGCAAACAGAAAATTTGGGCGGCATTGAAATTAGCAGGAACCAATAGTAATGCATGGGACGCCTGGCTTACCAATAATGGCATGCGAACACTCGCATTGCGGATGGACAGACATTGCAGCAATGCAATGCAAGTTGCAGAATTTTTAGCTGCTCATGAAAAAATCACTCATGTGAATTACCCTGGCTTGACTGCTCACGCAAGTCATGAAGTAGCCAAAAAACAAATGAAAGCTTTTGGTGGAATGTTGAGTTTTGAAATTCAAGGGGGGATGGAAGCGGGAATTACTTTTATGAATAAAATACAATTTTGCACTCTTGCTCCTACCCTAGGTGATGTAGATTCTCTGATCGTCCACCCGGCTTCTAGTTCTCATCTAAATATTAAAAAAGAAATTAGAGAAGCGGCGGGTATTTCTGATGGGATGGTTCGCCTTTCTGTTGGGATAGAGAGTGTGGAAGATATTATTTATGATTTGGAACAAGCGCTAGGTTAGAATGTAAGAATGCTTGAATGCTTATTTCAAAATTGAAGATTATTATGATTAGCAATTGAAGGGAATAGTTCATTTAACTGTGTCTTAGTGAAATAATAATGATCTTACTCTTTGCATTCAAGGAGTAAAGTTCATCTCGGAAGGAGGCCGTAGGCCGACTGGAGAGATGAACTTTGTTTTTTTATTTT
>Ga0209187_1000738_pt1 | contig 49139 bp, 37 predicted proteins | sample BantaG_FD_187430 | JGI IMG/M metagenome (GOLD analysis project Ga0209187, IMG submission 187430) | Marine algal microbial communities from Bantry Bay, Ireland - BantryBay_4 metaG (SPAdes) (version 2) | ecosystem: Host-associated > Algae > Red algae > Unclassified | place: Bantry Bay, Ireland...
CGTTTTCCAGGACACTGAAGGTTTCCACTAACATGAAGTGCTGATGCACCATGCCGATCCCGGCATCGATAGCATCGCGTGAATTGTTTATCTGAACAGGTGAACCGTTGATATGAATGGAACCGCTATCGGCCTGATAAAAGCCGTACAGGATACTCATGAGTGTGGATTTGCCCGCACCGTTTTCACCCACGATGCCGTGGATGGTGCCTCGCCTCACACGCAGGTCTATATCCTGGTTTGCCTTTACTGCTCCAAAGCGCTTGGATATGCCGCGAAGCTCTATTGCATAAGAACCTGACGAAGCATCAGATAATGCATCGTCAGGATTAGAGTGACTATCGGCGGTCACGGCAGTCCGGCGATCAGTAAGTGCAGGCGTTATCCGCCATGTAGTCATGCACCATGATGTCCCCGGCAACAATCTCTGCAGATGCAGCCTCTACCGCAGCTTTCATATCGTTAGTGATCAGGTTTTCGTTGTGCTCATCCAGTGCCCAGCCGACACCCTCTTCGGCAAGACCCAGGACTTTCATCCCAGGCTCCCAACTGCCGTCCTGGGCTTCTTGAAACGCATTGTATGCAGCGACATCAACTCGCTTGAGCATGGACGTAAGCATAGTACCCGGATGCATGTAGTTCTGATTGGAATCAACACCGATAGCCAGCTTGCCGCCATCTTCGGCTGCCTGATATACACCAACACCGGTGCCACCAGCAGCGGCGTAGATCACATCAACACCACGATCGAACTGCCCTTTGGCAAGCTCACTACCACGGCCAGGATCGTTCCACGCAGAAGGTGTAGTGCCTGTCATGTTCTGAACCACATTGACTGTTGCATCTACATGCTTGGCGCCCTGCTCGAAACCGCAGGCAAAGCGACGAATCAGCGGAATATCCATACCACCGACAAACCCGACTACATTACTTTCCGATGCCATGGCAGCTAGCAGTCCTACCAGAAACGACCCCTCCTGTTCCTTGAATACGACTGACTGCACATTAGGCAAATCAACGACACCATCAATCAAGGTGAATTTTGTATCCGGGAACTCTTTGGCAACTGTCTCCATGGGTCCTGCCTGCGCAAAACCGACCCCCAGAATAGGGTTAGCGCCACGCTGAGCCATGCGGCGAAGGGCCTGTTCGCGCTGCGTCTCGTTAGTGACTTCGAATTCCCGATACTCAATACCGGAATCTGCTTTAAATCGTTCTGCGCCATCGTAGACGCCCTGATTAAACGACTTGTCAAACTTGCCACCCATATCAAAAACCACAGCAGGAGAGATATCCTCAGCTACTGCGAAGGTGCTAGCGAGCAGCAATCCTGCGACGCTTCCCAGGCAGGCGCCCAAGGTAGAATTTTTCATTGTTGAAACCCTCGAAGGTGTTGTTGTTAGCGTGCTCTGGCACCGCCAAATCCGCCTGAACCGAGTGTATCACGAACCATTTTGTGATCAGAAATCAACTACTGGTCCTCATCAGCCGCAGCTTTGAGCAGCAGCTGGGCAAGATCACCAAAACTATCCTTGTAATAGTAGGGCGAGGTCTGATCCGGACTTTGTGCATTCTCCTCGTTCACCCCGTAGTCAAGACCTTTTTCGCTGAGCACTTTGTATTTTTTAATAACACCGGGCCGCGTTGAGCTTTCACGCGTCGCCTCCTCCAGCAAGCCGATCTTTAGCATCAACTTGTTCGCCTTGACCGCCGACAACTCAATGTTGTGCTCCTTGAGCAACTTGGTGAGAGATTCGACATCATTTCCTTTCATGCTGGTACCTTTGAGGGGATGTAAGTTTATTAAGGATCTTAGAGTTTTGGATTGATGTCAAACGTCGCCTTGGCCAGCTGCGCTTGTTGCTCCAATGCATTGTCACGGTATTGTTCAGCCACAGCCTGTGCATCGAGCGGGCTCATACCCACCAGTTCAAGCACATCTTCGCCGATCAGCAGCGCCGTCTCAAACGTCTCGCCATAAGCGCGATCAGCGCCGCTGCGCAGAAGCCGATGCTCCCCTTCTGTATCCACCGCCCGCGACAGCAGTTTGATATGAGGATATTCGCGATGCACATGCCGGATAAGATCAATGGCAGCTTCCGGATCGTCTATGGCCACCACTAGAACATTGGCACTTTCAGCACCTGCCGCCTCCAGAAGATCGGGGCGCAACACGTTTCCATAAAAACCCACAAAACCCTCCGTACGCAATTGGGTAAAGCGGTCAGGATTATGATCGATCACAACGGCCCTGAATCCATTATCTTTTAGCAGATGTGACACGACCCGGCCCATGCGTCCAAACCCTGCCACAATGACTTGTGAATCTGCCTGCTCGCCGTCATCCAGACCCGTATCACTTTGCTGGATAGCGGGAAGCGTGTCGCGTCGGGCGGCATAGAAAAGCAGCAATGGCGTTGTCAGCATGGATAGCGCTATGACCAGTACCAGCTGCGCTGCCAGCTTGTCGGGAATGGCCTGATAGGTGACGGCCAGCGCGATGACCACGAACGCAAGCTCACCGCTCTGGGCCAGAACCGTCGTTAGCCATATGCGCTGCTGCCGTGGCACTGAGGAGTAGCGTAGAATATTGCGAATGATCCACGCCTTGGCGATCACCAGCAACGCTACCAGCGCAAACGTCTCGAGCGGTTTTCTGATGAAGGTGGCAAAGTCAATCTGCATGCCAGTTGATATAAAAAACATACCCACCAGTAGGCCGGTAAAAGGATTGGTCGCAATTCTGATGGCAGCACCGTACTCAGATCTCACCAACAGGAGCCCACTAAGCAACGCCCCAAGTTCCAGTGGCAGCTCCAGGGCATCAACAATAAGCAGCACACCGATGGCTAACAATACCGCGAAGGCTGCGAAAACCTCATCCAGACCAATACTGACAACGTAGCGAAAAGCCTGCCGCAGGGCGACATGCGCGAGTACGCCAAATACGGCCACTACAAGACAACCCTTAATGATTTTTGGCCAGGGATTGCCTTCGACTAACGCATTATCAAAGGCAAACAGTGGCAGGATGACCACCACAGCAACCAGCAACATCGACTGCGTCAGCAACAACTGGTAACCCGTCTCGGTTACCGCAGAGCCCGTCGGATAGCGTTCATCGAAAGCATGCTTGGCAACCGCTTCAGAGGACATGGATAATGCAAGTCCGGCGACTAAAGCATGATACCAGGGATGCCCGATTAACATGGCGACCAGCGTAACGACGATGGTGGTTAGAAAAAACTGCAACAAGCCGAGCGAAAACAAATCACCCAACAGACGATTGATGCGATCAGGGGTTGCCTGCAGTCCAATCAGAAACAACAACAACACCGTGGAAAAACGTGAAAACAGCTCGATCGTCTCTACATCGCGGATTAGCGCAAGACCCCAGGGCCCTATCAGTATGCCTGCGAAAAGATAACCGAATACCGGACCTAGCCCTAGACGGCGAGCACTGGGAACCGCCAGCAAACCTGCCAGCAAGTAGATGAAAATATTGAGTAGAAGGCTGTTGGAATCAGCCATGATGAACAGCAAAAGCGCTCATTGGCCTTTCAGGCGCGCACAGCTTCGCACTGACCTGTCCAGCGATGCATGAATCCATCAAGCCAACGAGAGATGTCATCCTCATGGCGATGAGAATCAGCCATCATCACCCTGCGTTGTTCATCATTTAAAACGCCGTTTTCGCGTGTCTTGTTACGCTCATGCCAAATAGCCAGAACATCGCTGTTGACCTCAGGATGAAACTGCACGCCAAGCACGCGCTCGTTAAGCTGGTAGGCCTGATTTGGAAAGTCATCGCCTTTAGCAATTCTTTGTGTGCCTGGTGGCAAGTTGAAGCCTTCGGAGTGCCACTGCATTACCGTCAACGGAGATGTGAGAAACGCATTGCTGGTATCTACTGGATCGACCCGACAAAAACCAACCTCACGAAGCTCCTTGTCGTGTGGCTGAACTGTGGCACCTAAAGCGCGCGCCAAAATTTGCGCACCTAGACAGATACCGAATAAACCCGTGTTGTGCTCAAGGCACCCTTCCACGAATCGAAGTTCGCGTCTGACCCATTCATGCTCACTGCAGTCATTAGCGCTATTAGCACCTCCGAAAATAATTACACCGGTATAAGCGGAAGGATCAGGAAATGGATCTTCGTCTACCGGATAGCACCAGTCCACGATTTTTTTTTTGGTCTGCATCCACCGTGTACAGCGATCCACATTCCAGTTGGGGGAATGCTTGACAAACAGATAACGATTTACGGGTTCGCTCATTAATTAGCCGTGACTGTCATCGTGAAAAGCGTGGAATTGGCAAAGTCACCTGACGGGTCAGTTGCCCGGACTTGCAAGCCGGTGTAGCTTCCAGTTATGCGAGGTCTTCCGGAAATTACGCCAGTTCTTATATTAATGGAAGTGCCTGTAGGCAATGAGCCTATTTCTGCCATGCTATAGGTTAACGTATCTGCGTCTGCATCGGTAAATTCAGGACGAATGGGCACCATCGCCAAACCCAGTGACAATGTTCGGTTAGACACAGAGCCCGTGACAAAAACAGGTGCTGAGTTAGCTACGATCACGGGCGCTGCCTCAACTTCAAGGGTCAACGGCACCTCGGTGCTGAGCCCTCCATCGCTGACTAGTATGTTTAATTCATAGACACCGATATCATCCTCCGTGGGTATTCCCTCCAGAACACCCAGCGGGCTTAATGCCAGACCAGTATCAGAAGATAGCGGCGTGAGCGCTGACAATGAGAACAGCAGGGTACCGTTTTCAGGATCAATGATGCTTGGCGCTATATCAACAGAAAACAGCTCACCCTCTACGGCAGAAAGAGCAGGGATAGGTGCCAGCAATCGTGGCGGCAGATTGGCAGCGACGACTCTGATAGTGACCTGGGCCGTTGACGTAAACAGACCATCGCTGAGTTGGTATTCGAAAGTATCGGACTGGTCTTCCTGCAACTCGCTCAGCTTTGATCGATAAGTGAAGCTGCCGTCAGTGCCCAATTCGAAAAAAGCTGCATTATCCGGGCCTGCGACAGGCTCTGGCGAAATCGCAAACTCGGTATTGCTTGCATCTGTGTCATCTGTATCGTTGCTGAGCAAATTTGTTGTCGCAGGCGTAACATTTAACGCAACACCCTCTGTTACAACAAAAGAATCGTCGTTAGCTATGGGTGCTTCGTTAATGGCTATCAGACAAAAACTGAATTCGCGGTTCGAGGAACTGCCGTTGCTATCTTCTACATTCAGTTGATAAGTAACACCTACTGGCCTATCCAGTGCAGGTATTAGCAGGCTGAACTCGGCAATGCCTGATTCGGGGTCGGTATCAAGGGTATTGAAGGTAAACGAGCAATCCGTACTTGTCTTGCAGGCCCCGGCAAGAGTGTCGGCAGCAAGATCAGGGTTGAATCCGTTCTCCTGCGCACAGGCTGGCAGATTGCCTTGCTCTAACGGCTCCTCTGACCATGAGAACGATTGTGCAAGCCCTGCCTCCGTTGTGCGTGAGGTGGAAATACGCGCCAGAAATTCTTCGTTGAGTACATTGACATCGCCTGCCTGTGTATCGTCCAGTAGCACTTCGGTAACACTCGGCGTCCCACCCTGTATACCCGCAGAATCAACCCAGTCGCAGCCGCTGATTGCCAGGCCAGTTGCTATTACAGCGCTTAAAGAACACCAGTTTTTTGTATTCACCTCTGTCCAGCTCCCGTGCCTTGGTCTTGATTATCGATTATGGTTGTCAAAAAGTGCTCCAGCACACGAGCGGCATCGACAGCCATACACACATGTGTATCAGGCCGGTTCTGCCAGTGAGATGTTGCGTAAACGTACCCTTTCCGGTCCATCGCCAATTGCCCTGCGGCCACCCCATCGGGTACCACGCGAGAGGGGCCGGATTGCATGTCGAACGCATCCGGTATCAGCAGGCAGGCGATAGCAGCAGCATCGTGCATGGCACATTGAGGTTCTGCGCCTTGGCTAACTGCGATTTTTGCAGCACCGCTACTGGTGTAGAAATCTACGTAGAATCGGCTGCTTTGTCGCAGCAATCTACCTGTCTTGCCGGCTTGGTCGCCCAGGCGCTGCAGGTCACTATCAGAGATCATAATTTGGTGCGTGACATCCAGACCAACCACCGTGACCGGCCAATCAGCCGCTAGCAACGCGTCGGCGGCATGAGGATCATTAAAAAAATTGGCTTCGGCAAGTGGCGTAACGTTGCCCGGCTCGTCCAGCGCGCCACCCATCAGGACCAGACCCGCTACCAGTGCTGGCAGTTCGGGTTCTCGCCGGTAGGCCTCAGCGATATTGGTAAGTGGTCCCACTGCTACAAGCGTTATCTGCCCGGGATGTTTACGGGCTGATGCGATGATAAAGTCGGCAGCATCCAGATCTTCGATAACCGCATGTCGGGCATCAGAGTCGAGAGCAACTGCCTGTGAGGCAGGCTTTTGGGGTGTACTGCCAGGATAAACATTGCCAATTCCATCAGCACCATGAACAAAATCCGGGTATGGCCGTAGCGACTGAACACTCGGAGTTGAGGCACCGCGCGCGACAGATACATTAGTAGCGCCAATGGTATCCAGAATATATTGCGCATTGCGAGTAGTAAATTCGATACTGTGATTGCCAAACACAGTGGTCAGTGCCAACAGCTCGATCTCGGGGTGAGCAAAAGCGTAAGCTATTGCCATGGCATCGTCGACCCCGGGGTCGGTATCCAGAATGATTTTGTGCATAACTATTAGCGATGCTGATTATTTGCCAGCTGTTGGGCTGCCTGATGGTTTGAGAAACATATCAAGCTCTGCGTTGGTGGGAATACTCGGCGTGGCACCGCTGCGGGTCACCGACAATGCAGCTGCTGCACAGGCGCGCTGTACAGCAGATTCGTCATCGAGGCCTTGAATGAGCGATGCCAGATAATAGCCCACAAAGGTATCGCCAGCACCTGTGGTGTCGATAGCTGCTACTTTTACAGCACCCGTCCGATGTTGTTGCCGGCCACGTTGAAACATTGCCCCTCTGGATCCCAGGGTAAGAACCAGCCGGGTATCCGGATAACGGCGCCCCAGAATAACAATCGCGGCTTCAGGATCATCGTTGCCAGCAAGTGCTGCTGCTTCTGTTTCGTTGACAATCAGTACCGCGCATTGCTCAAGGGGCAGCATGGCAAGTTCCGGTGTCATGGGTGCAGGGTTGAACGCAATCGATAGTTGCAGGCGGGCCGCCAATGCAAAGGCATGCTCGAGTGCATTGCATTCATTCTGCATCAGTAGCCAATCTCCGGGCTGGGCTGTTTCTAGCGCTTTGACCAGCTCATTTTCGGTAAAAGAGTGGTTAGCGCCAGCATGCAAAATAATCGAGTTTTCTGCCTCGTCATCCACTTGAATGATGGCATGGCCACTGTGTCCCTCGCTGATTGATACCTGCGAGACATCGACGCCAGCCTCCATCATTTGTGTCCTTGCCCATTCGTCGGCCTCGCCAAGCTTGCCTATGTGGCATACGCGAGCATCTGCTCTTGCCAATGCCACCGACTGATTAGCGCCTTTGCCACCCAGCACCGTCTCAAGTGAGCGACTGAGCAGCGTCTCACCGGCCCTTACCAGATGTGGCACGCGGTAGACAAGATCGATATTAATAGAGCCGAAGTTGAAAACCTGCATGGGTCTGTCGTGGGGCTGTTTTCTGAACGATGTTACAAGTGTAGCAGCGAGCATGATCGCATGCTCCTTGCAACCCTGATCACTGCAACTTACCGCACTAATCTACAACCGAAACAGGTAAAATTTCGGTCGCGCGCTCAACACCACCTATTGCACCGTCACATCACATGAATCTGGATATCACATCACCTTGCCAAAAAATCTGCAGGATCGATGAACCTTCACAATTATGCACCGGTTGCCTCAGAACCATTGATGAGATTACCCGTTGGCGAACGATGGATGACGCGCAAAAAAAGGCCGTGCTTACCAAGTGCCTTGGTCGTCAGCAGATTCCCAGCAATCCGGGCAATTCGGACAAATCGGATAGCATGGCAGCCGGTGATCCGGGCAGAGCCTCAGAGGGTTGTGAATAACGATTAATCCAGGCCACATTGAAACCGAAATGCGCAGCCCCTGCAGCATCCCAGGCATTCGATGACATAAAAGCTATATTCTCGGCAGGTACACCCAGAGAGTCTACTGCCAACTGATAGACCCGGGCATCAGGTTTGAAGATGCCTACACTCTCCACCGACAATTGCTGGTCAATCCATTGCCCTATTCCCGAATGAGTAACCGCAGAATCAATCATCATGGGATTGCCGTTGGTTAATATCGCAGTTTGCAATTGCGCCTGTTTTAAAACCTGCAGCACACTAGACACCTCGGTGAATGCGCTGAGCTGCAAATATGCTTGCATAAGTCGTTCGTGCAAACCTTTATTTTCCAATCGATACTCTCGCAAGCTTACGCGAAGCGCAGCCGACGTAATTTCCCAGAAATCTTTATGCTCAGCCATGAGGCTATGCAACCAGGTGTATTCAAGTTGTCTCTGGCGCCAGGCTGCAGAGAGTCGAGTATGCTCGGGGCCTATATCATCCTTCAACGCACCCACTGCCGAATGCACATCAAACAAGGTACCGTAGGCGTCGAACACACAAGCCTGCGTGTTCTGGAATGCCTGCTGTCCTGAAGCTTGACTCATGCCTGTCTCCTGTCGGGGGGCGGAATGGAATAGGTGGCAGTTGCGTGCGCCACTGGTTTCTCCACGCCGAGTGATTCGCTGTACAGAACAACCTCAGCTACTGCAAGGCGTTTACCCAGTTTAAGCATACTGGCACGCGCAAGTACATCTGCTGGCGCAGGCTTGCGTAGAAAATTTATAGACAAATGGGTGGTTACCGCAAGCTCCACGGGGCCAATGCGTGATAGCAACAGTGCGTAAATTGTAGCATCGGCCAGCCCCATCATGATCGGCCCCGCCAGCGTGCCACCGGGCCTTAAAAAACGCTCGCTATACCGCGCGCGCATGATCACGTAGTCGCGATGAAACTCTTCAACGACAAGACCCATAAGTTCAGCAAATGGCAGGCGTTCACTCAGAATGGTGGCGAAACCATCGGCATTGAGCAATAATCCGGTTTCGCTGTCAGAATCAGGCATAAGGCAGATCTTTACTCGCGTGAGAAGAAAATGGCGTAACTTGTCGAATGCAGGCTTACACTGGCAATACACACTGGCAATACACACTGGCAATACACACTGGCAATATACACTGGCAATACACCAATGCAGCAAGCGAGACACAAGATGCCTGACGAAAATAGGGATAATCAAACAACACAGGATTTGCAGTTGCAGGCCTCCGCGTATATTTTGACGACGTTGTCAGACGAGGGAATTCTGACGCTTACCCTGAACCGCCCCGAGCAATTTAACGCTTTGAGCGATTCGATGCTTGACGCTTTGCACGATGCGATAGAAAACGTTCCTGATTCTGCGCGCGTTGTTGTTATAGCAGCCTCAGGAAAGGCCTTCTGTGCTGGCCATGACCTGAAACAGATGCGCTCACACATAGACGAGCAATGGCAACAATCATTGTTTACCAAGTGCAGCAGCTTCATGCAATCGCTTATTGATCTGCCACTGCCTGTTATCGCCAAAGTACACGGGGTAGCTGCTGCTGCAGGCTGTCAACTGGTGGCCAACTGCGATCTGGCAGTGGCGGCCGATCATTGCCAGCTGGGAGTTTCAGGAATCAATCTTGGCCTGTTTTGCAGTACACCATCAGTACCTTTGTCGCGAAACATTTCGCGCAAACGGGCTTTTCACATGCTAATGACCGGTGAATTCATTGATGCACCTACCGCTGTGGACTGGGGCCTGCTTAACCAGTGCGTACCTGCAGAACAACTCGATCAAACAGTTCTGACTCTTGCACAAAACATCTGTGGTAAATCCAGGCAGGCAGTATCCACGGGGAAAAATCTTTTTTACCGACAAATTGACAAGCCGCTAGTCGAAGCCTACAAGCTTGCGGGTAGCGCCATGGCAAGTAATATGATGGCCAACGATGTTAGTGAGGGGATAGACGCATTCTTCGAAAAACGTCCACCCGAATGGCAGGATAATTAACAGGCTACTGCCCTACATCCCGGCAACTTTAAGCATTTGGGGCATCGAGAACTCATTCAGCCACTGCCGGAACTCGTCACTTTTCATGGGCTTACTGAATAGATAGCCCTGAGCTTCGTTGCAATTGAAGTTTCGTAGAATTTCGTACTGCTGGGGAGTTTCTACTCCCTCTGCGACCACGGTCAACCCCAGATTATGACCCAGAGTTACAATAGCAGAAACGATGGCGACATCACCAGGATCGGTACAGAGCTCCTTGACAAAACTCTGATCTATTTTAAGTTTATCTACAGGCAGCCGTTTCAGGTAGCAAAGGGATGAAAATCCGGTTCCAAAGTCATCAATCGCAACCTGTACACCTAGCTCTTTCATCTCCCGCAGTATTTTTACACCCGCTTCAAAATCTTGAAGCAGGAGACTCTCGGTAAGCTCAATCTCAAGGTATATTGGATCCAGCCCACTGAATTCGATCGCCTCGTTGATATCCGTGACCATATCGCTTCGCATGAACTGTACTGACGAGCAATTTACGGCAATGGTCAGGGGTGTCATACCTGAAATAATCCAGTCCTGCATTTGCCGAGCAGCAGTTTTAAGTACCCAGCGACCCAATGAAAGAATCAGACCTGTCTCCTCCGCCAGCGGAATGAAGTCGTCGGGGCTGATTATTCCATCTTCGCTATCCTCCCAGCGTACCAGAGCTTCAACGCCTGTAACCTGATGTGAGGTGAAACAGATTTTTGGCTGATAGACGATAGTCAGTTGCTCATTGTCTATCGCCTCCTTCAACCTCGCCTCCATGGTAAAGCGCGCCAGTGCCATTTCGTGGATATCCCGCGAGTAGAACTGATAGCCGTTTCGACCGGATTCTTTGGCGTGATACATCGCAATGTCAGCGCTCTTCATCAATGACTCGCCATCGTGCCCGTCACTGGGGTAGACGCTGATGCCAATAGTTGTGGTAATCGAGACAGATTGCCCGCTGATATCAAAGGGATTGCAGATGGTTTGTGCGATGCGCTCTGCCACGCGAGCAGCATCTTCAGCGCGGTTTACGTGTCCTAGCAGGACGACGAATTCATCACCACCCAATCGCGCAACTATGTGCTGGGAGCCTTGCTCTTCCGCTCTGTAGTCGCTTGAACTGACAACGTCTGACTCACGCACAACACCGGTCAGACGCGTTGATACCTGCTTAAGTAATTCATCTCCTGCATCATGACCGAGAGTATCGTTTACCTGCTTGAAGTGATCAAGATCAAGAAACAGCAGGGCAAACTTCAGCTCATGGCGTGATGCCAGATGTAATGTGTGATTTAGCTGCTCATTCAACTGAGCGCGATTGGGCAGCCCTGTAACCAGATCATAATAGGCCAGATTATGAATTTGTTTTTGAGCATTTATACGCTCTGTTATGTCCTGTACCGTACCCAGCATGTGCGTAAAATCGCCCTGCTCATTAATAAATGGCTCGGCCTCCAAACGGATACGTCGCAGGGCTTTATCAACATTGGAACGTACCGAAAACTCAATATTGAACGACTCACTCCTGTCTACGGACTGCTCTGCCAGTTGTCTGACGTTGTAGCGATCAGTCTCTTCAATATGATCAAGAAAATTGGTCCACAGCTCAACGTACTGGCTACTACCTAGTCCGATGACGCGACCAAACTCACGCGACCAGGTTAAACCCAAGGTCTCAAGATTCAATTCCCAATTGCCCAATCTTGCAATGCGCTGAGCGTTATCAAGCTTTGCCTGACTAGAGCGCAAAGCGTCAGCAGTTTGCTTGGATCTCAGCATGTATTGCACACGATGCGGAAGGATGAAAAAATTGATGGGCTTAGTCAGAAAATCGGTTGCGCCAAGATCATAAGCAATGGTTATTGATTCAAGATCGTCAAGACCTGTAATCATAAGAATGGGGATGTGCTCGCCACCGGGCAAAGCCCTTATCACCTTGATGGTTTCGAATCCATCCATGACCGGCATGATCGCGTCCATAATAATGAGGTCTATGGCAGATCCCTTGAATCGTTCAACCGCTTCGGTACCGTTAACGGCATGAATGACATCAAAGCCTGCATCCTCCAGAGCTCCCTCAGCCATAATGAGGCTGGCAACATCATCATCAACATGCAGCAGTAAAGGATTAGTCTGCACCTCGCCAGACCCTACAATCTGCATCATCTGAGAGGATGAGTTCTTCATGATACGAACGTGCAGGATACAAACGTGCCCGTAACGCTTTTAAGCGAATGACTATCCAACCCGCTTATCAAGAATGCGTTAATCAAGGCTCCTCCCCTTCCGGGCCTCGGTGTCTGTGCCACGTCCCCAGACCCTTACTGTTCATTCGCGATTGCTCCCGACCAAACTGCGCATATTGCTCGTTCAGTTCTGCCTTCAAGGCATCAAGGCGCCGTATAGAGGCTCTCAAGGTGGGATCATTTGCCGCACCCAGCCGATGCGCGTCCTGTTCGCTTATTACAGGGTTATCTGTACTGTGCAAATCGTTGTCGCCAGGACGGGCTTCATTGACCCAGAACAACAAGGCAATGCTCATGATAAGCGCGGCGAAAGCTGCGAATAACTGCGGTGCGGGCAGAGTCAGGTAACCCCACATCAGCAGCAAGTACATACCTGCAGCCATTAATAGCCTCAATGTAGGCGAACTCTTCAACGTCAACAATCTCTGACAGGAAACTCGTTACAGCTGATAGCGACGTTAAACGGAACAACTTGACTCTGCCCGACTAACGTATCAATCAGTGGCTGCCGAATTCAGACCAGTTTTTGCTTTTGCCATTGCTCAATCTGCAGCGAATCTGCTCCAAGCCAGTTCGTTAGCACCTCCTGTGTATGTTGGCCGAGCTCTGGGCCTGCCCAGTCGTTGCGTGCCACAGTGCTTGATAATCGGGGGTGCATGGCAGGCACCGTGAACGGCTCACCGGCGACCTCAATCTGCTCGAGCACTCCGCGGGCTTTGAATTGCTCGTCGTTTGCTATATCAGCGATGGAATTAACAGGTCCGGCCGGAACATCTGCACCATCGAGAATCTCAAGCGCCACATTCGAGTCAAGCGTTATACTCCAGCCAGCCAGAGCCTCGTCAATCAACGCCTCATGGGCTACGCGACCCTGATTGCTCGCTAGACGCTCATCGCTCGCAAGTTCAGGTTGTCCCACGGCTCGCATCAAACGCTGGAAGATAGAGTCGCCATTGCCACCAATGACGATAAATCGGCCGTCACGACATTGGTAGGTATTGGTTGGCACAATCCCTGTCACGGTAGAGCCAGAGGGCTCCCGTACTACACCAGCGCCGGCATATTCAGGCAGGACACCCTCCATCATGTTGAAAACCGATTCCATTATAGAGACATCAACACTCTGGCCTACACCACCCGGTCGCATACGAGCTATTAAAGCCAACAGAACGCCAAGTGCTGCATGCAAGCCCGCCAGGGAATCTCCAAGGCTCAGGTTCAGCCGCACAGGCTTATCCCCGGGATGACCATTGACGTACCGAAGACCTGCAACCGCCTCGCAGGCTGATGCAAAGCCCGGCTTTACAGCGTAAGGACCGTCTTGCCCATAGCCGGAGACGCGTGTGTAGATTAGTTGAGGGTGAGTCAGGCTAAAAGCATCTGGCCCAAGGCCCCAGGCTTCCATCCGGCCGGGGCGAAAATTCTCGATGAGTACATCGCTTTTCAGCAGCAACTGCCTGGCGATGTCGCAACCGCTCTCCTGCGCCAGATCAAGCGTTACAGACTTTTTGTTACGAGCGATGCTACGCCACCAGTATGAGCAGCCCTTATCGTCCAGTTCTCGCCAGGTTCGCAAGGGGTCACCACGCCCGGGGGGCTCGATCTTGACCACTTCCGCCCCATAGGCGGCGAGAATTTGCCCGGCGAACGGCCCGGCAATTAACTGCCCCATTTCCAGAACGCGAATGCCTGCCAATGGCAGCTTCGGGTCATAGGCGGGTTCGGTTTTCATGAACCCATCTTACTATCTCAACGCCCGGGCTATTCCTGAATCTTTAAAATTCAACGAATGACCCGGGCAATGACCGTATTAGCAAATAAGTGATTTATGGTCCGAAAGAGGCCGTTGCCTTATAAGCATCACGCTGATAGACACGAATATAGTCAACGTCGTATTCCAAAGGGAAAATGTCGGGATCAGACAGATCCGGTGTTGGAGCCCAGCTACTTCCCGCTACCAGGTAGTTGACAATGTTCATGGGTTGCCGTGAGACCATAGGCCCCGTCAGTCGCTTAACTTCCTTGCCGTCGATATACCAGATAATCAGTTGCGGCTCCCAGAGCACACCGAATGTATGGTAGTCATCGCTATAACGCTCTCCGTCCGGATTTTTGTAGGCCATAGTTGGCGCTGAACGAGTCAAACCGCTGTTAACGTCATCGAAGTGATACGTCTGGAAGGCGTCTTCATCGCCGAACGGGTTATCGCCCAGGTACTCAACGATGTCAATCTCTGGCGCATGCAGATTTACACCAGTGCCCTTGTAGCGATGATAGAGGTAGAAACTGGACAACATGCCAGGTGTCGCACCTACTTTCATACGGCCTTCTACAAAGCCGTAGATAAAGCCGAAACGATCGTGGCTGGATAAGGCGCCAGACAGAAACTGGCAGCGCTCATTGCCCGTTGGGTCGTCCACATCACAGACCTCTGGCAACTTGTCTCGCAGATCATCAGGTGTCGGGATTGCACTGATAGTCAGTTGCTCGCCGTCGAACGAGAAAGGATCGTAGCCGAACTCTGGATCGTCCTGTGTGCGAACAAAGTATTGCTGCTCGCCATTAATGATGATCGAATCTTTCCATGTCAGTTCCGTCTGCCATTTGGTTTCATCTATTGAAGTGCCTTCGAATTCATCATTAAATACGAGATCGAACTCGTCGAGGAAGAACCGTGTCTCGGACAGATCGTTATTCTGAGCGAAACGGTCGTCTGGCATTTTGTAAAAATCATCAAAGATTGGTACCGGTGAATTTTCAGGCAGGTGATAAGTGATACTCAACGGCTTTGAATATTCAGATTCACCACCGTCCTCATCCAATGCAGACACCTGATATACATACGTTTCACCTGGCACAGGTCTATTCTCACGGCAGTTGTGCACACGCGTATCAAAGCGCGTGTAGTTGCAATCGATAAAAGAGGTCGTGCTCCAGTACTTGTCTATCTCCGCCTGTGAGCCACCATTGGAATCGGTCTGGTCCGGGGAAATGGTGTACACAACTCCATCGTCGCGATAGATTCGGTAGGCAACCACACCTTCATCATCGTTAGACGGCGCCCAGCTGATCTCGGCCCAGTCGTTTGACACAAGATCGAATCGTAGATTTTTAGGAGTTGTTGGAGGCCCGCCAACAACAGGCTCTTCCGGATCATTCTCAAGCCTGGAGCCAAAGGGATCATTTGGATCAGGACTGGGAAATCGGTTAGTCGGATCGCTTACTGGGACCATTTCGCCGTCGTCGTCAGGCACTGAGGGATCTGTAGGGTCTGTAGGATCTGTAGGGTCTACTGGGTCTACTGGGTCTACTGGGTCTACTGGATCGGTAGGATCCACCGGCTCTTGCGTATCCGTTACCTTAACTTCTACCTCGGCTGATATCCGGCTGAAGTTGCGCGCTTCATCGTAGGCGACGACTGAATAGCTAAACGATTCACCTTCGCTTGTTCTGACGTCAATGAAGGTTGCAGAGGTGCCGGGAGCTCTAGTCGTATAGTAGCTTCCGTTTCTGTAAATGTTGTAGCCTACGACGCCCACATTATCAGATGATGGATTCCATTTGATGCCGACAGATTCAGCGACTGTAGACGTCACTGCCAAGCCTGCCGGAGTTGAAGGCGCCTCAACATCGTCCTCGTCCGGTGTGCCAGGATCGGGATTTACCGGTGGCTGAGTCGGAGTGGACGGGTCTGGGTCAATTGGATCGATGGTAGTGGGATCTCCGGGCACGGTAACACTCAGTACTTCCGATTGAGGAGTAAAGTTTCTTGCCTCGTCGAAGGCCACGACGGAATAGTCGTTGGGAACATTGGGAATCGGCGTGCCATCGAGATACTCAGTGCTAAATACAGTGTTAACGTACTGGCCCATGCGATAGACGTTGTAACCCAGTATCCCGACGTCGTCTGTAGAGGCCGACCATCGGAAGGCAATGCCCTCTGCATCCGCACTAATAAGAGTTAGCCCAACAGGAACGGAAGGCGCCGTTGTATCGCCTCTATCGACCGGTATCGGCCCGCCCTCGTCCGGTATCGGTGCTTTGGGATCGACCATATCCAGAACAATGGAATCCGACTGCGCAGAGTAGGCGCGTTCTTCGCCAGGCAACGGCGTATCAAATGCTGTGACGTAAAAGGTATTTTCACGAGAGGTGTCTACGCTGCCGGTGTAGCGGCTTTCAAAAACCGTTTGCAGATAAGCGCCGTTGATGTAAACATTGTATCCGGCGACCTCATTGTCATCTTGCGAATCCTCCCACTGCAGACTGACCTGCAGGTTAGCAGCACTACCCGTTAGCATTCCGGGAATGGTGGGTACAGCAGCGAAACCTGCTGCCGGGGCGAAGATAGCCGCCAGAACAGTGAGAGCCGCTAAGTTACAACGATATCTGGATGGTGTCCGATTCATAGGATGTCGCGTGGGTTGTTGTTGATTGCATACGGCGAGGAACAACAGGGAAGAGGCCACACATTCTGCAATGGTCTGCTGTTCCCTATTACTGGCAGTTTAACCAAGACAAAATATGAAAGCAGGGAATATTTACTTTGATCTGACAGATCAACGTTACCAAACTATCATCCTCGATCCGAGTGTGAAAATCGTCACATTTTATATTCTTTGACATGCAGTATTTCGCAAGACTTTAGATCCCTTCAGCCTATGGTGTACCGACTTTTCAGTAGCCTGTCGAACCACTTCAGCAGCACATTGTCGATCACGTTCTGAATGCCAAACGAGAACCTGTCCGCCAGAGACTTTTTTTCCTTGTATGTCAGGATCAGTACCTCACGTGCTTCGCAGGCATCAATCAAGTATTGATCGCTGGTAGAAAGCTCATCGGCGAGATGCAGATCAAGTGTGTCCTGCCCGGACCAGATTTCACCTGTGGCCACCTCTTCTATATCCAGCTTTGGGCGTCGCTCACCAACGTAGGCTTTGAATTGACCATGGATTCTCTCAATGTCTTCAAGAAATTTATCACGACCCTCGTCGGTGTTCTCGCCAAATACAGTCAGTGTGCGCTTGTACTTGCCTGCCGTTAATAGTTCGAAGTCGATATTCAGCTCTTTCAACAGACGATGAAAGTTGGGAATTTGGGCAACCACACCAATTGATCCGAGAACTGCGAAGGGCGCTGCAACCACTTTATCCGCAACACATGCCATCATGTACCCGCCACTGGCTGCAACCTTGTCGACGCATATGGTCAAGGGAATCTTCTTATCACGAATACGGTCGAGCTGGGATGCAGCGAGACCATAAGAGGTGACCATTCCACCACCACTTTCAAGCCGAACGAGAATTTCATCTTCCGGTGTTGCAGTGGTCAAAACGGCAGTGATTTCACGCCGAAGTTTTTCGACCTCGCTGGCGCGTATATCGCCATCAAAATCCAGCACATACAGCCTGGGTTTTTTTTCCTCGACAACAATGGTTTCACCCTTGCCACGTTGTTTTCTAGCCTTTTTAGCAGCCGCCTTCGCAAGTTTTTTCTCAGCCTTGCGCTCGGTCTTTTTCTCTTTTTCAGCCTCTTTTTGTTGTTCTGGCTCCAGTAGTGAAAACGATAATGCATCCTGCAAGTCTTCCAGCTTTTCGTTGTAGTTCTTAATGGTGATGCGGCCCTCGCGACCAGCACCGCCACCGCCACCCGATGAGCGTGTTGCCGCTGCAACTATGGCCATCAATATCAGCCCGAAGGCGACAACAAAGGTCAGTGCCTTTAAAAAAAACATCCCGTATTCGTAGAAAAACTCAGCCACCTGAAGACCCCTGAAAAGATGAAACAACGATAAAATTACAAACGATAAATTGACGAAAAAAAGCGCGTATCCCGTTCATTCTCAATCCTTGAAGATAAACCAGCAACGGTGAATCCGCTGATTGCGATGAAAGTCGCGATCAATTGACCAGCGACTACGATCTTCTACGCGGATACCTCGATCTGTGTTCTCTAACAGATTCGGATCCAGTTTGAATCGACGATAATTGTTGGAAAAGATCAGCACCGCACCAGGTGCCATTAATGCCAGACACGCATCAATAGCACCCATATGATCCCGTTGCACATTCCAGTCCCGCTCATAATCGGTGGAATTTGAAAACGTGGGCGGGTCGAGTAGTACCAGATCGAAGCGATGACCATCAGCCAAACCCGTTGAGGCACTTTCAAGCCAGGTAAGGACATCTTGACGTACCACCTGGTGCAACTGAGCCGCAGCACCGTTGTTATCAAGGTTACGCTTTGCCCACTGACAATATCGATTGGATGAATCTACGGACACACTGCTTTTCGCCCCACCGGTTACCGCGGAGACAGTGGCTGATGCTGTGTAGGCAAAAAGATTCAGAAAGCGCTTGCCTGTCGCCTGTTGCTGTATGAAGCGCCGCACTGGCCGATGATCGAGGAAAAGGCCAGTATCCAGATAATCGCTTAGATTTAGCTCCAATAGTGCGCCGGACTCTTCTACAGTTATGTTTGCCGATCTCTTGGCTGCATGTTTTTCATATTGGGCATTTCCCGATTTAACTTGCCGTACCTTGAGATGAATGTTCTCGGCTTCAGCGCCCAGAGCATCAGGCAAGGCAAGCATGACGGCCTCAAGTCTTGCTTCGGCCATCGCCGCGTTAACAGTTTGCGGAGCCTGATATTCTTGCACTACGCAATGCACAGCATTGTCAGCGTAAAAAACATCAATGGCAACAGCAAATTCGGGCAGATCAGAGTCGTACAAACGGTAGGCAGAGATTTTATTTTGCTTCAACCACCCTTTCAAAGCGCGCTGATTCTTTTTCAGGCGGTTAACGAACGGGCCGGGATCGACTGCCATGGCAGCCTCTGTCGCAGCGCTCGTGAGCACAGGTTTTTGCGCACGATAGAGCGATGTCTGAGGATGTTCTGTATGGTTCTCGATAGAGTGTTTATGATGCGAATTCTCTGACTCGATAAGATCACTTTTTGTATAGCTACTGTCGGTAACATCACTCCGGGTAACATCACTCCGGGTAACATCACTCCGGGTAACATCACTCCGGCCACGCAGCGCTGCGGGTATCTGGCCGTGTAGCAGAACGCAATCGATACCACCATTTCTGGTACCCAGTAGTGAGGACAGAGGTAATCGGGTACGCGCATGAGGTGCCGTTGTTGCAGTAAAAAGATTGCACGACCAGCCTCCATAAAAGCGGCTGAACTCCTTGCCCATAGCGGCGTAAAAAGATGCATCGCCGGCTAGACGTTCTCCATAGGGAGGGTTGGTGACAAGAAAGCCAGGTCCGTTGGCCGTGACGATGGCAGGCGGTGCGCTGGCTGCAGGCTGGCAACTCACCGAGACGCTTGCCACTAGCCCGGCAGCCTCGATGTTCTCAATGCAGCTATCTATAGCCTTGCTGTCCTGATCTGAACCGGCAATAACCACCGGCGATGGCCGAATTTTGGCCTTGGCGTCGGCAAGTAGCGATTGCCAGCCCGCTTCATTGTGGTGCTTCCAGCCCTGAAAACCGAAGTAGCTGCGGAGAAGCCCGGGAGCTTGTCGGGTGGCTATCATGGCAGCTTCAATAAGCAGAGTTCCGGAACCACAGAGTGGATCGTACAAGCTCTTGCCTTCCTCCACGGCATCAGGCCAGCCACTGGCAATAAGCACCGCAGCGGCAAGATTCTCCTTCAGAGGTGCTAATCCGCCAGAACTTCTATATCCCCGCCGGTGCAAACTGCTACCTGACAGATCGATGGCAATTCTTGCCTGATTACGGAAAAGGTACACGTTGATACGGACATCAGGTGTCGCCCTGTCGACATCCGGGCGTCGACCTTGATTTAATCGGAATTGATCTACGACGGCATCCTTGACCTTTAAAGCGCCATACTGAGAATGAGTGATTTCAGAATGGGCGGTGAAAAAATCAACCGCCAGCGAGCCATCCACATCCAGATGGACCGACCAGTCAATTGCCTGTACGAGCTCGTAAAGCATCTCAGGCGTGGATGCTGGCCCTCGATAAATCGGTAACAATACGCGATTGGCCAATCGCGACCACAAACAGGCTCGATAGCCATCGATAAGCGAACCAATGAAACGCACGCCAGCACCGGCGCTTTGAACATTGGAAAAACCAAGTTGCTGAAATTCGCTGGCAAGTAGCGCATCCAGACCTGTGCCGCAGCTTGCATAAAATTCGACATCGTGCGCAAATGACTGTAACGGCTCGGAAGAAGAGGACAACGGCGGATAACCTGTGTGGGATGCTGGCGGGTTGATTCATCGGGTCTGCACCGCATGGTGTCACCATAGTATACGAAGCTCTTCTGGCAACTGCTGCAAGAGAGCATAAATGATGCAAGGATATATATGAAACTGACAAGTTTTGGTGCAGCCGGGGAAGTTACGGGTTCATGCCACCTGATCGAGCTCAACGGCGCCAAGGTGTTATTTGATTGCGGGCTGATTCAGGGCCGCTCAAAGGATGAACTGCGCAACCACGACCCCTTCCCCTTCAACCCCGCCGAGCTGGACGCCATTGTCCTTAGCCATGCGCACATTGACCATTGTGGGCGCTTGCCTATTCTTCTGGATCAGGGCTACAAGGGCAAAATATACACACATGCCGCCAGTTGCGATCTGGTCAACATTCTGCTTAAGGATTCAGCTTACCTCAATGCCCGTGATGTCGAATATCGCAACAAGAAGCGCAAACGTGCTGGCAAAGAGCTGCTAAGCCCACTCTATGATCAGAAAGATGTCGAAAACACGCTCGATAGACTGCAGCCAGTTGCTTATCAGGAATCCGTTAACGTGGCGGTAGGTGTTACCATCAGATTGTTTGACGCGGGTCATATTATTGGCTCTTCCATGGTTGAAATCACGCTGGTAGAAGGCGATCAGACACGAGTGGTGGTATTCAGCGGCGATCTGGGGCATCGCGGCTCGCCTATCCTGCGTGATTTCTCCTACCTTGAAAAAGCTGATCTTGTGTTGATGGAGAGCACCTACGGCAATCGTCTGCATAGAGATTGGGAAGAGACTCTCAAGGAGGTTAGCGGCATCGCCAGTGCGCTGAGTAGCGTGCGCGGCAATGTCCTTATTCCAGCGTTTTCCGTAGGTCGCAGCCAGATGATCCTCTACACCATGGCCCGCCATTTCAAGGAGTGGGAACTGGACAGGTGGCAGATTTTTCTCGATAGTCCAATGGCAATCAGAGCCAGTGAGGTGTATTTGAGCCACACGACTCTCTACGACGCTGAAGCATCAGAGTTTTATCGAAAAAATGGGCCTCTTCTGGCGATGCCTAATCTGAAATTTTCCGAAACGGCAGATGAATCCCGTGAAATTAACAAGATGCCGTCAGGAGCTATCGTAATAGCCGGAAGTGGCATGTGCACGGGTGGCAGAATAATGCATCATTTGAAGCACAATCTCTGGCGTGCGGATGCTCATGTCATTATCGCTGGCTACCAGTCACCTGGATCCCTTGGCCGCAAGCTGGTCGATGGCAAACCTAAGGTTCGGATCTGGGGAGATCAGATCAAAGTGAGGGCAAAAATTCATACTGTGGGGGGATTGTCAGCCCATGCAGATCAGCAAGGCTTGGTGGATTGGTACGCAAGCTTCAAGAACGCCCCGCCAGTTTTGCTGGTGCATGGCGAAAAACGTGCTTCCAAGGCATTGGCCAGCAAACTGACAGACCAGTATGGAGCGCGAGCAATGGTCGCCAGTCGGGGTAAATCAACCGATCTGCTTGCACTGGACAAATTCGGCCGCCAATCTGCCGCTTGAGTGCATTCAAGGCCCATTTTTCAATCGTACGATAAAATCGTGTGCAAACTTAATTCAACGAGATCCCCATGAGTACTGAAGAAAGAGAATCGATGGAGTTCGACGTGGTTATCGTCGGCGCAGGCCCAGCCGGGCTGGCAACCGCTTGCAGACTGATGCAGATCGCTCAGGAGTCAGAGCAGGAGATCAGCGTTGTGGTTCTTGAAAAAGGCTCGGAGGTCGGCGCACATATTCTTTCGGGTGCGGTTATCGAACCGAGGGCACTCGACGAATTGTTCCCTGACTGGAAAAACAACGACGTACCGTTGACTACCGAGGTTACCCGAGACGACATTCTGTTTTTCACAAGCCCAGGTACATCGGTAAAGATGCCGAACTTTCTATCCCCGAAAACCATGCATAACCATGGCAACTATGTGGGCAGTCTGGGTAACCTGACACGATGGCTTGGCGAACAGGCCGAGGCCCTGGGTGTCGAAATATTTCCAGGCTTTGCCGCCGCCGAAATTCTTTATCATGATGATGGACGAATCAAAGGTGTAGCCACCGGTGATATGGGATTGGATATCAATGGCGAGCCGAAGGATGGTCATGAAAGAGGGATGGAATTACACGCCAGATACACCGTGTTTTCCGAAGGGTGCAGAGGACATTTAGGCAAGCAGCTTATAGAGAAATTCAAACTCGATGCCGGTAAATCCCCTCAACACTATGGCATCGGCATTAAAGAGCTCTGGCAGATTGATCCTGAAAAACACGAGCAAGGCGTGGTAGTACATGGTGCTGGATGGCCATTATCTGAAACAAAAACCACCGGTGGCGGGTTTATGTACCACCTCGAAAACAATCAGGTTGTTGTCGGTCTGATTATTGATTTGAACTACTCCAATCCGCATCTCAGCACGTTTGATGAGTTCCAGCGCTTCAAACAGCACCCGGTCATCAAAGAGGTACTAGGCGGTGGTGAGCGAATCAGCTATGGTGCGCGTGCCATTGTCAAGGGCGGGCTTAACTCCTTGCCGAAGATGAGTATGCCGGGTGCGCTTTTGATTGGTTGCGATGCGGGAACACTGAACTTTGCCAAGATAAAAGGCACACACACGGCCATGAAATCCGGCATGGTTGCTGCCGACACTATCGCTGCTGCACTAGCTAATGGTGATGAAGGTCGTGAGCTCACTGAGTACGATGAAGCATTCATGCAGAGCTGGGCAGGTGATGAATTGAAAAGTTCAAAAAACTGGGGGCCAGCGTTGCATAAATTCGGAATGTATCTCGGTGGCGCCTACAACTACCTTGATCAGAATTTTTTCGGCGGCAAGCTACCCTTTAATTTCAAGGACGATAAACCCGACTACGATTGTCTGCAACCTGCCAACATCAGTTTTCAGCCCAAATATCCAAAACCTGATAGCAAGTTAACGTTTGATAAACCCTCCTCAGTGTTTCTGTCGGGCACCAACCATGAAGACAATCAGCCTGTGCATCTACAGCTCAAGGATTCTTCTGTTCCGATACAGATAAACCTTCCTCGATATGCAGAACCTGCTCAGCGCTATTGTCCTGTAGGCGTCTATGAGGTGGTTATAGAAAACGATGTGCCTCGCTTTCAGATCAACTCGCAAAACTGCATTCACTGCAAAACCTGCGATATCAAGGATCCTGCCCAAAACATCACCTGGGTGGTGCCAGAAGGCGGTGGCGGACCTAACTACCCAAACATGTAAAAAATCTAAGGCAAAGCCTTCTGGGCTGCCTGGAGTCTGTCCGGGAACCGAATGCTCGATTGCCGGCAAGCAGTTACCGGACAGGCCCCTGACGGGCAGAGTCTCAATTAGTCTGGCTTTGCAGCTGGCGGCTTGGGCTTTGCCACCCGTGGTGCGCGCTTGGCTTTCGGCTTGTCATCGGTTGATGCCGCTTTTTTCGCAGCCGCTTTTTTAGCTGTCTTTTTAGCAGCGGGCGCCGCTACCGCTTTCGGTGCTGCTTCGGATTTGCTATCAGCTGCTGGAGCTGTCTTGCGGGCGCGAACAACCTTCGCAGGTTTTTCCGTTGGGTTTGCGGCAGTTGTAGTATCTACAGCGGCTTTAGGCTTTCTTGGGGCGCGAGGTTTCGGTTGTTGCGGCGTTGCAGGTTGTTCTACGGGTGCAGCGGGCGCCGACTGAGCAGCCACCGCTTGTGGAGCTGGCATAGGCGTCGGTGATGGGGCCTTATGAACCGCAGGCTCACCGGATTGCACAGAGTTGCTCTGCTGATCGTTGGTCGTGGCCTCTTCGGCCTGACGGTTCTGGCCTCTGTTCTGGTTCCGGTTATGACGATTCTGATTACGGTTCTGACCGCGATTCTGATTACGATTGTTTCGATTGTTGCGGTTACCCTGGCCCTGCGGAGCTTGACCCTGACTTTCGCCCTGACCCTGTTGCCGATGGTTGGGGTTTTGCTGACTAGCTTGCCCGGATTGCTGTCGATTGTTGCGCTGCTGCGAATTCGCATTGCGGGGCTGGCGGCCCTGAGCATTACGCCTCTGTCCTCGATTGCCACCTTGTGCGTTGGGATTTCGCTGATTAGCACGACCTTTTCCGCGATTGCTTCTTCCACGCGATGTATTATTAGCCATAACCAGGCTACCCACCTGATAGGGGTCTTCCATGCCAACCAGGTTGCTGTCTGAGGGAAAACGATTATTGACGTTTAGTCTGTCGCGATTTCCAAAATTGTCATCTTCGTATTCAATCGCAGTTGGCACTTCCGGCAAGGCCCGATTGCCGATGTTATCCATCTCCTCGGTTATCTCTCGCGGTGGACGAAGCGCCCGATTGCCTTTTTCTATGCGATTACCGATATTGTCATCATTGCCGCCACGCTTACGGTTTTGTGGTCGGGGCTTACGCTTGCCCCGATTGCGATTATTGCTGTTATTGCTATTATCGGCCGAACCAGCGCCATCTGCACGCTGTGCACCGCCTGACTGGTTTCTGCCTCTGCCACGTCGTTGATTGTTACGCCGGCTGCCCTCCCCTCCCGATCCACTTCGTGGCTTATCGCCGCCTGATGAGGGTGGAGTATTACTTGATCCGGACTGTAAATCGCTGTTCGTCATACGTCTAACATAACCATGATTTGATCAACTCTTCGTTCTTTTTCTGTCCGTGAATTCTTCTCACGACATCGTAACCTTACGCGTAATCGTTTGGTCGTAGCGGGCCTGTCATTAGCGAAAAACCAACGAGGTATATTGGATTCGCTTAACCGGAAACCATTGTTTATATCGACCCTTTCTAAAGATAGCGCCTTGTGTAACGTGTTGGCCCGTTATATTTGCCTAGTGAACGCCACATGCAAATAAATACTGTATGCGCGATATCGGTAACATTGAGCAACCGCCAAGTGTGTCACTTGCCAGAGCCGTGCAAGGCCGCCTGCACAGCGCTGAAAAAGTCGAGACGCCACCGCACTTACACCTTTCGACTATCTGTGGCACAGCACCGAGGCTATCAGTTCCTGACCAGCTAGACTATTATGCACTACATTCGGACCATTTATGAAATACCCTGTGGAGATTGTATTGAAATACGCTGCAGTTTTCGTTGCTGTGTAGCGGTTTCATGTCTCACCAGTTGTGTTTGCCCATGATATTGGTCAATCCGAACCCGCTCCTCAGCCGGCTTTTTGCTTAATCGCCAAATTACTTGGCCTGTTGTGTGCCTGATTTCCTTCCTTTCACCTGATACGTTAAACAGCATCCCACTACGTGAATACAGAATCCCTAGCTCGTTGGCAATTGGAATGGTTCGGCAACATCCGGGCCGATATTCTTGCCGGACTTGTCGTCGCTCTGGCGTTGATTCCTGAGGCAATCGCCTTTTCCATCATCGCAGGTGTTGATCCCAAAGTCGGCCTCTACGCTTCGTTTTCGATTGCGGTAATTGTTGCGATCACTGGTGGCAGACCCGGTATGATCTCGGCCGCCACGGCAGCCACGGCCGTGTTGATGGTCACTCTGGTAAAAGAACATGGCCTTCAATATCTCTTGGCTGCCACAGTTCTGGCTGGCCTGATACAGATTGTGGCAGGTATATTAAAGCTGGGGTACGTGATGCGATTTGTCTCGCGCTCTGTCATGACAGGGTTCGTGAATGCCCTGGCCATACTTATTTTTATGGCGCAACTGCCGGAACTTATCGACATACCCAACCCCTTACTCACATATGCAATGGTGGCAGCTGGTCTGGCTATCATCTATTTGCTGCCCAGGCTCACTAACGTAGTCCCTTCGCCACTGGTTTGCATCGTTATCCTGACATCGGTCTCTTTGCTCATTGGACTTGACGTCAGAACGGTAGGTGACATGGGAGAGCTACCTGATTCACTACCCATATTCCTGTTACCGGATATTCCGTTGACATTCGAAACACTCATGATCATTCTGCCCTACTCCCTTGCAGTGGCGGCAGTGGGATTGCTTGAGTCGCTTATGACAGCCTCCATCGTGGACGAACTAACCGACACGCGCAGTGACAAGAACCGCGAGTGTATTGGTCAAGGCATCGCCAATACGGCCACTGGCTTTATTGGCGGTATGGCAGGCTGCGCGATGATTGGACAGTCAATAATCAACGTCAAGTCAGGTGGTCGCGGTCGACTTTCCACATTTTGCGCCGGTATTTTTTTACTGCTTATGATCGTCTTTCTGGGCGACTGGGTTAAGCAGATACCCATGCCGGCTCTGGTCGCCATCATGATCATGGTATCCATTGGCACTTTCAGCTGGTCATCGCTTGGTAATCTGCGCGACCACCCGCGCAGCTCCTCTGTTGTCATGCTGGCTACGGTCATTGTCGTCGTCGCTACGCATAACCTGGCCATCGGGGTGTTAGTGGGTGTACTGTTTTCGGGCATCTTTTTCGCCTGGAAAATTTCACAGATATTCCGTGTCACTTCCCGGTTATCCGACGATGAGCGCCAACGCACTTACAAAGTGGAAGGGCAGCTGTTCTTTGCTTCCAGCGATGAATTTACCGCCTCCTTCGACTTCAAGGAGGCCTTGGAGACGGTTATCATTGACGTCAGCAATGCGCATATATGGGATATTTCCAGCGTACAGGCACTTGACATGGTGGTCATGAAATTCAGGCGCGAAGGCAGCGAGGTGGACATTATCGGGCTGAACGAAGCCAGTGAAACCATCGTCGATCAACTAGCGGTGCATGACAAACCCGGTGCACTTGACGATATGATGGGTCACTAACCAAGGAAGACAGCCTGTGTCTAAATTAGTAGCAGTTATCGATGGGTCCGCCTACTCGGCCAGTGTCTGCGAGCACGCAGCGTGGATTTCAAACCGGGCAGGCAGCGAGATCGATGTAGTCCATGTGTTGGGACGTCGCAACGTCTCTAGTGAACCGTCTAATCTGAGCGGCAGTATAGGCTTGGGAGCCCGGTCTGCGTTGCTGACGGAACTTGCAGAACTGGATGCACAAAAAGCCCGTCTGGCCCAAAAGCGCGGACGCGCCATTCTCGACGATGCTGAATCCCTGTTAAGCTCTCGAGGCGTACAAAGCGTGCATACCAAGCTTCGAAACGGCGAAATTGTCGAGACAGTCCAGGATATGGAAGCCGATGCCGATTTGCTTGTTTTAGGCAAACGAGGTGAGGCAGCAGACTTTGACAAAGGGCATCTGGGCTCAAATCTGGAGAGAGTGATACGCTCGACCAGCAAGCCGGTGCTCGTAGCCTCCCGCGCTTTTAAACCAATTAGCCGGGTCTTGTTTGCTTTTGATGGTGGAAAAAGTTCGCTGAAAGCTATCGAGTTTCTTTCGCAGGCTGCTCACTATAGCGACCTACCCTGCCACGTTCTTATGGTCGGAACGGAGACACCGGACCATCGACGTCAGGTAGAGGGCGCTGTAGCTGCACTGAAAAAAGGCGGCTTTGAGGCTACTTGCGCTATCGTGCAGGGGCAGGCAGAATCAGTGATCACAGATCAGGTGGAAACAGAAGGGGTTGATCTTGTCGTGATGGGAGCCTATGGCCATTCGCGCATCCGTAACCTGATAATAGGCTCAACAACAACAGAGATGATCCGTTCGTGCAAAGTTCCTGTTTTATTGTTTCGGTAATTTGAAAATACCGTTATCGTCAGCATATACTGGTTTAAATCAAACTCTGGCAGATATCTCTTGAACGATCTGAAACAACAACTAGCTCCTGGCTGGAGTGCCGTTAATATCGGTATCACAGTGATCCTGTTTATCCTTTCCTGGCAACTGGCTCTTGTAATGATTGCGTACATCATATGGGGAAAGAACCTGGGACTGGACCTCAGCAAGCCTGCAACACTTGGTACTTTCGCTCGTCGGATAGGGGTAGCATTCAAAGCTGCTATCAATGCCTTCAAGGGCCCTTCATCGCCCTAGTTGTCTTCCTGCGGCAGCCAAGCCGCACTCGCCCGGCACGACGGATTTGGGCGAAAATCCGGCTATACAAGCGACCAACAACTCCGCTGCGGGAGCACAGGGGTGGCCAGCAATACGCTTATTTTTTGTCTCCAGCCCCCGTCTCCAGCCTTCTGGCAACGCGCCCGGGCATTAAAACCGAGAACATTTTCTCGTTCTACTATTGTTCTAGCGTATAGATGAAACCCAGATGCGTAATAATTCCGGCCTTTTAGCCGCTAACCATTCATCAATGGACACAACCGTGTTCGCTATTGAGACTGGTTCATGCTGGCGCGTAAACAAACACTTCAAATCCTGACGCATTTTGCGGCTTCGCAGTGCTTGCCAGGTGCCAGATGGTATGAACGAGCACGAAACAACTCAGGACCTTGTGTTCCAGCGCGGCAATTGCTTGCCGCGTGAGCAGGCGTTTGCTACAGAAGAGCTTTTCTGCCGCATGCGAAGCACTGTTTGATTCTCCAAAAATTCTGTGTTTTGCTTTCGTCATCCTCTGCGCGCTGCCAACGGTTTTTTTTACAGCAAGCAATCTCAGCATACAGCAGCTGGAAGACCAGGCACAACAGGACGCCATCACGATTTCGCAACACATTGGTGAGCGTATTGGCATTATTAATACGGTGCTAGCCTCCATGGTTGGTCTGCAAGATGTGACATCAGACGTTGATCATGACAAGCTGCTGCAGTTTTTTGACGATATTCTGAAAAATGCCAGGTACATAAAAAATCTCGGACGATATGAGCAGCTGACACATGCGCAACGCGAGTCATTCGAGTCATTGATGAGCCACAACGGATACTCGGGTTTTAGCATCTCGCAATTTAACGATAACGAAAAATTTGGTGTTCGCACCGCGCAGGACACATATTACCCCATATCCATCGCTGGCCCATTACGCGCTACTGTGCCCGGATTAATAGGTACTGATCTGGCTTCACTGCCAGGATTTAACGAAGCATTTGAAAACGTGGGTAGCGGTGAAAATCACAATATCATTACCTTGTCTGACAATTGGCCACTGGACGGCGATCTTATGGCTATTCGACCTGTTGCAACATTTGGTTCGTTGAGCACAACGATAGTATCCCCTGGCGAAGTTGGTCTTGGGAAAACAGCCGGTGGCTTCTGGCTAACTCTGGATATTGAAAATCTGTTTCATGAACTTGCAGATGTCGTCAGTCAATTTCATGTATCCATTGAGTTTGTCAACGGTATCAATCGCACCTCCATCTATTCAGCACGCGGCGTTGAAGACCAGTCGCTCTATCTGAGTTGGCTATACCCTGCGAACTCATTCAAGGAAGTCTGGAAAGTATCAGCAACTACCTCACTAGTCATCACACTTGAACAGTCTGTGGGTTTAAGTCTATTGACGTTGGTATTTTCAATTGTAGCCCTGCTAATGTCAGTTCTGATTGCCATTATGTTCAGCATGCACCTAGCGGGTAAAAAACAGATTGAAAAAGAACGACATGAAGGACTTAAAAAACTGTTGAAAGCACGAGAAAATGCAGAGAAAACGCTAAATTCAGTTCCAGATGCGATCATTACACTCGATCCGGCCATGCTCATCGTACACATCAACCCGGCAGCAGCCATCTTTTTTAATACACGAGCCTCTCTGGCTATTGGTCAGCATATAAAATCTCTAACCCAGTTTAATCACGCATCAGAAAACAACGCCCTACTCAACATAAGCAGCGAACTGATATCACTAGGGCAAAATAGCAAAAAGGAATTTGATGTCACGCCTGTAGGGACTGCAGATGAAGATTTTGTGCTTCGCATGAGTCTTTCCAGCTCGCATGATCATCATGACAAGGTTACAGGACACGTCATCGTCCTGCGAGACATCAGTCATGCACGACGCTTGACACGCAAGCTGGCATACCAGGCGAACTATGATGCTCTCACAGGATGTACCAACAGGCATCATTTTGAGCAGACTATGGAGCATCTGGTTGAACTGATGCCATCAACCGGAAATACCCATACACTCTGCTACATGGATCTTGATCAGTTCAAGGTGGTCAATGATACCTGCGGCCATAGCGCTGGCGACCAATTATTGAAAGAGCTGACAAAGAGCCTGCAACTGATGGTTCGCGCACAAGACACGCTTTCAAGATTGGGCGGAGACGAGTTTGGACTGATCATTGTAGAAGTCGATGAAGTAGAAGCTACCGCCATAGCCGAACGTATCTTTGAATTTTTTCAGCACTATATCTTTACACATCAAGGCAATACATTTTCTGTCAAGGCCAGCATTGGCATTGTTCACATGAACTCACTTTGTGCCAATAGCAAGGATATAATGGCAGCTGCTGATATCGCCTGCTACGAGGCCAAGGATAGCGGACGTAACAGCATGTCAATTTATTGCAAGGATAGTATGTCTGAACGCTCAGTTGCGCTCAACTGGCTGCCCAGATTGCAAAACGCGCTTCGACACAATGAGTTCAGGCTCTACGCCCAAGCTGTGGCTACTCTTCAACCATTGAACGGTGAACAGCCCATAGCGCATTTCGAGTTTCTACTGCGTCTTGCTGACAAGGACGGTACTGAAATAACGCCTTGGCAGTTCATTCAGGCTGCCGAGCGTTATGATCTGATGCGAGAAATAGACCGCTGGGTTATTGGCAATGCCTTGGAATGTATGGCACGCTATTCAACAGGCGTAGCTGGCAACTGCAGCTTTTCGATCAACCTTTCAGGACAGTCAGCAGCCGATCCGACAATGAAGTCATTTATAAAAGATCAATTGGCGCAACATGAGGTTGATCCCACTCGAGTTTGGTTCGAATTGACTGAAACCGCAGCTATTTCGCATTTCTCAGTAGCTATCGATCTTATTAAAAGTATCCAGTCAAACGGTGCCAAAGTTGCACTAGATGATTTTGGATCGGGGCTGAGTTCATTTGGTTATTTAAAAAATCTACCTATCGATATCCTCAAGATAGATGGGCAATTTGTTAAGGAGATTGCCAAAAATCCGATAGATCGGGAAATGGTAGCTGCCATTCACCGTGTTGGCGAATCAATGAATATCAAGACAGTTGCCGAGTTTGTGGAAGATCAGGCTATAGTTGACGAGCTTATTCGCATCGGTGTCCACTATGCCCAGGGCTTTCATATCGGGCGACCTGTGCCGGTGGAGGAGGCAATCACCTTGCTTGAGAATCAAGCCAAGGCTGCCTGATGCCGCATGAACACCGCCTGAATACCGCCTGAATACCGGTTCAGAGACCTGCCATGTCAGGAAGGCATGCTGCGCATGGTATCAGGTAACCATGTAGCTAGCTCCGGCACAGCAATAAGCACGAAAACCATCAACACCATAATCATGAACATAGGCAAGGCTGCTTTTGCAATGTAGCCCATGTCATGATTTGTCATACCCTGAAGTACGAACAGGTTGAACCCGATTGGCGGTGTAATCTGCGCCATTTCCACCGCCACGACAACAAAAACACCAAACCAGATGACGTCTATGCCAGCCTGGCGAACCATGGGCTCTACCACAGCCATCGTAAGTACTACTGATGATATACCATCAAGAAAACATCCCAGAATAATATAGAAAACCAACAGGGCCATTAAGAGCTGAAATTGTGAAAGCTCCAGATGACCAATGAAATCTGCCAGTGCACGGGGTAAACCTGTAAAGCCCATTGATAATGATAAAAATGCAGCACCTGCCAGAATAAGAGCAATCATTGCCGAGGTACGGGTTGCCCCCATGAGGCTTGTCGTAAAAGTCTTCCAGCTGAGTGAGCGTTGCAATGCTGCTAACACCAAAGCCCCGATGACGCCGAAAGCTGCCGCTTCGGTGGCTGTTGCAATTCCAGCATACATGGAACCAATAACCAGAAATATAAGAAGAATCACGGGTATCAGGTAACGGCTGTTCTGAAACTTCTCCATGAAACTCATGGGAGGCTCGGGCTCCGGGTCGAATGACTTTGATAGCTTCGACATAATTGCAATATATGCCATAAACATCAAAGCTAGCACAAGCCCTGGAAGAACCCCTGCCAGAAAAAGCTTGCGGATACTCTCGTTTATCGTTACCCCGTATACGATCAGGGTCAGCGAAGGTGGAATCATCAAGCCAAGGGTGGCAGCACCTGCCAATGTGCCGATGACCATCTTTTCAGGGTAGCGACGTTTGCGTAATTCGGGTATGGACATCTTGCCTACGGTAGTTAATGTAGCTGCAGAGGAGCCGGATACCGCAGCAAATACTGCACACCCCACGACGTTGGTATGCACCAGACCCCCGGGTAGACGAGCCAGCCAGGGTGACAGTCCTCGGAACATATCCTCGGATAGCCGGGTGCGATAAAGAATCTCGCCCATCCAGATGAACAACGGCAAAGCCGTGAGTGTCCATGATGAGGAGGACGACCAGATAGTGGTAATCATGGCATCCCCCGGAGGGCGTGATGTAAACAGTGTCATGCCGACAAAGGCCACGCCCAGTAATGCCAGCCCAACCCACACACCAGAACCCAGTAGTGTAAAAAGGACAAAGAGAAAAATACCAATAGCTGCAAATTCTTGCATAAAAACAACTCTTAGTGATGTGAGACCACGTCAGCAACGATCGCGTGTGTTTTCAAGATAATGAGTCTCAAGAGATTGTCACAGAAGCAGATAGCTAGTAGTACGGCACCGATGCTCATGCCTAACTGTGGAATCCAGAGTGGTGTGGCATCCTGACCCTGACTGATGTCGTGAAACTTGTGTGACCAGCTTGTGGCTTTTACTGCGTAATAGGCAAGGTAGCAAGCTGCGGCAGATCCAACCGCGAAGCACCACACCTCCAGAGCGTATCGAAAGCGTCCTGCGGCATTAAGCAACAAGCTGACGCGGATATGTGCTCCACGATTCAAAGCATGAGCGAAAGCCAGAAAGGATGCTGCAGCCATACAATAACCCGCATAGTCCGGGGCACCGCTAAACACCTGCCCTGTCCATCTAGCCATCATCTGTACAAGGATAAGAAGCAGTATGGCAATAAGAAACAGCGCCGCTAACACACCACCAGCAGTGTATAGCCCATCCAGAAAGCGACAGAATTGGCGGTAGGCCTTCATCGGGAGACTCCATAAAAAAACAATCCGGGTATGAACCGGACTGTTTTCAGCTCGCTACGCTGCGCTGTATGCGTGTTCAATACAGTCACGGCCTATTTCGAAGCGCTATAGGCTTCCATGATAGCGGCACCTGCATCGCCTGCATCCTTCAACCATTCGGCAGTCATTGTCTCGCCGATGGCTTGCAGTTCTCCCACGAGAGCATCACCGGCAGGCCCTACTGTCATACCACCCTCTGCAAGACCCGTCATAGTGAAACCGGTGTATTCACGGGCGCGCCATATGCCCGCGTATTCTGCCAGTTTTGCACAACCGCTGATCACACCCTTATGCGCATCACTGGTATCGTTCCAGACGTCTTTATTTACCATGATGTAGTTGTAGGGCAGCCATGCGTTCACTTCGTAAAAGTGAGTCAGGCTCTCCCACACCTTTCGATCATATCCGGTGGCACCTGAGGAGATCATCGACTCGGCAACACCTGTGGCAAAGGCCTGCGATATTTCAGCAGCCTCTATCGTGACCGGCAGCATGCCGGTCAGTTCTGCCAGGCGTGCGGTGGCATTATTGTACGAACGAAACTTGATACCTTTCATATCAGCTACTGACAATACTTCTTTCTTGAAATACAAACCCTGTGGGGGCCAGGGGACCGCATACAGCATCACCAGGTTTTGCTCATCGAGCAATGCTTCCATGGTGGGCCTGGCTGCGTCGAAAAGACGTGCGCTATCGTCAAATGAGGTAGCCAGAAACGGAATGGAATCGAAACCGAACACGGCATTTTCATTCTGATGACCAGACATCAACCGCTCTCCGATCGGTGCTTGTCCAGTTTGAATGGCTCGCTTGATGTCGCCACCCTTGAATAGCGAGCCACTGGGGTGAGTGACAATTTCAATCTCCCCCACCGTACCGCTGGTGACGCATTCGGCGAACTGCAGACCGGTTTCCGAATGATAGTTGGTGGCTGCATACGCCATTGGCATATCCCACTTTTCTGCCTGGGCGCTTCCCGCAATACAAGCACCAGCAATAGTAAGACTGGTTATCAGTCCAAGTTTTACAGATAGGTTCTGCATGTGTTGATGTCCTCCAGTAGACAAGTGACTGGCACCGGAAATTCACCAGCACCTGCCACCATCCTACCTGTGAAAAGCTCACAAGGAAACACAAGCACAAATTACTTTTGCTTTGAAGGCCTCAGCCAAAGCGATCGGGGCGGTAGGCCTGGAGCTCTTCAGGCGGGCGTTCATTGCATATCAGCTCTGCCACCATACGCCCTGTTTTAGCCCCACCGGTAAGGCCGATATGATGGTGCCCGAATGCTGTGTAAACACCGGTTTGACTTATCTGGCCGATAAACGGCAGACTATCAGTGGGCGCAGGCCGATGGCCCATCCATTCCACAGTGTCGGTGTATTGAAGCTCAGGGAAGGTGCGTTTCACATGACGCATGAGTAGATCGATGGGGCCTTGAGATGGACCGGCATCCAGACCACCCAGCTCTACGATACCCGCACAACGCATACCATCTTGCATGGGCGTTGCGACGAATTTTCCAGAGGAAATCATGGTTGGCGCTGAAACCTGAGTGGACGGATTTTTGAATATGACATGATATCCCCGCTCGGATTCAAGCGGAATTTTCAATCCAAAACGCTCACACAGATGCTTGGACCAGACACCCGTTGCTACCACTGCCCTGCTGCAGTTTATAGCTCCATCGTCTGTGACCACAGCCTTCAATCGACCATCTTCCAACGTAAAATCGTGCACGGCACCTTGCTTCAGCGTGCCGCCCAGAGATTCAAATACTTTGGCCAGGGATTTTACATATAAGCCGGGACTACTAATATGACCATGATTTTTGAGTACCGCCAAGACGCCAATATCAGGCCCCAGCGCAGGCTCTTTTTCTCGTACCTGAGCATCCGTTAGAATTTCCGGCTTGAATCCATGCCTGTTTCTCAAAGACCAGACGTAGGCGTCAGCTTTATAGTCATCCATGGAACGGTACGCAAATTGATAGTCGGATGGATGCAGCCATTTGTCGGCCTCAGTATTGCCAGCAAGATCCTGATGCTGTTCAACGCTATCACCGACAATAAATGCTAGATGCTCGGAAATATACTGTGTGTCTGCATCATTTGCATAGCCTAGATACTGCCAAAGCCAGGGGGCGATGCGCGGAAGATAGGACCAACGCATGAACAAGGGGAAATCCTTGTCCATGAGCAACCCTGGCGCCTTTCTTTTGAGACCCGGACCGGTCACGGGCACCATAGAACATGACGCCAGAACACCTGCGTTGCCGTGAGATGTACCTTCACCCGGTGCCAGCCGGTCAATAATAGTGACCTTGACACCGGCTCGTGCAAGCCAGATGCCCGTGGCGACCCCCACAATGCCGGCGCCTATAACGACACAATGTTCAAGATTGCCTTTGCTCATGGGTTGTTGCTTTTTCCGTTATCTTTTCTATCTTACAACGCTTGCCTGATAGTACTAGATCCAGGCTTGTGAAACTCAGCTTGCCAAATATGAACAGCACTGACACTATCGGTCACGAACCGACACGAACCGACACGAACCGAAGAGTTGATCAAGCATTAGTACATGAATGATCCAGACAAGAACAAACCAGCTTCAGGCAAAGGTACCATCGGCGTCATCATGCTCGATACCCGGTTCCCCCGTTTTGTTGGCGACATCGCAAATCAGGATACCTGGCCATTTGACGTGCTCTTCCATAAAGTTTCAGGTGCTGACGCACAGAGCGTCGTTTGCGCAACATCCGACCAGGACTTGCAACCGTTCATCGATGCAGGATTAGCGCTGCAGCAAAAAGGCGTCGTTGGTATTACCACCAGCTGTGGTTTTCTGGCTTTGCTTCAATCAGAAATCGCCAGCCATCTTAGCGTGCCCTTTCTGGCATCCTCGCTCGTGCAGCTACCCTGGGTACAGGCGAGTTTACCGGTAGGAAAGCAAGTTGGCATATTGACAATAACAGCAAGCGCACTCACACCTGCACATCTGCTTGCAGCTGGCATAGCCAACGATGTGCCTGTTCAAGGGTGCGAGACAGGTGAGGAGTTTACCGCTGCGATTCTCAACGATGCGGCGGTTATGGATCGAGGTGTATGCGAGCGCGATAATGTCAATGCAGCGGTTGAATTGAAAGAGCGATTTCCTGATCTGGGGGCAATTGTTCTGGAGTGTACCAATATGGCGCCCTATGCCAATGCAATCCATCGGGCAACAGGCTTGCCGGTGTATTCGATCTATACCCTTATTCGCTGGTTTCAGTCCGGGCTTGCGCCTCGACAGTTCCCCAATTGATGTTTGGTAAAAGTGCACTATGAGATCAGCTTCAGACGTCGGACAATTGAAGTGATTTGTGTGTGAGTATTTTGCCAGTAGCTGCAGCGGGTAGTTGTTTGACGAAAATAATTTGTGTTGGACATTTGTACGCTGTCAGTCTTTTAGCAGCAAATGCGATGAGGTATTACGTTTTACTATGCAATACACTCTTTAACTCGCTGAAAGACTCAATGAAAGACTCACTGAAAACCGGATCAATGCGCTGAATGCGCACCGTACTGCAGCTCAGGAGACGAAGTCTTCACGCATTGGCGTGAATACATCAATGAGTACACCATCGGTGACAGCCAGCGCATCATGCATCTTGTCAGATGGCACCAGAAAGCTGTCTCCGGCTACCAGCGTCTCACTTCGCCCATCGATGGTTAGCACGAATTCGCCGCTCTCGACATAGCTGCATTGAATGTGAGGATGGCTGTGAGCCGCCCCGACCGCACCTGCCCTGAAGCGAATTTTAGCCATCATGACCTTATCTTCAAACGTCAGAAGCTTTCGGTGTATGCCATCGCCAAGGTCTTCCCAGGCAATATCTTTATCGTGAACGAATACGTCTGTTTTGACGGTTGTCATTTTCGCCTCTTTGGATCTATGTTGATATTTATGTTAGCCGGTAGCTTCGTTTAGGCTCGGTAGGGATACTCTTTACAGAGCGCCCAGTACAGATCCGTGCTTGCGGGACTACGCAAACGGCTCTTGCCTTGGATGGTAACAGCGAAACGCACGCTAGGCCAAGTATGAACAATACGAGGCGTTTCAAGCGAATCTAAGAGGAAAACAGAGAATTTCCAAGTATACCTAACATCTGCCATCAGAAAAACTGAAGACTGAACCACGTTCTGTGGCAGGGTCCAGTGCTTGCTGCATGGCTCAGTTAGGTTTACGACGCGAGATCCTGGCTGAGCTTGGTTAGTATGTCTGCATCGTGCCCACAGCGGCTGTTCGCCTGGACTGAATACTTCGACTTCCGACTGTCTGCTTTCTCTACCAATGGTGAAGCTCATGCCGCGTTGGGATCAGATTTCCAACACTGCTGGTAGTTTGGACCATCTGATTTTGGCCGAGTTTCTGGTGGAGTTATCTGAATGGTCATAGGTATCGGAAAATCTGTACCTATGATTGCTGCTTCACCTGGCTTTAGGTTTGGAAGGAAGGATGAAGCGGAGCGGTCAATCTCGCCACAAGCCCGCTCTACAACCTCGCGGTCGCGATCATTAGTCAGGCGGTGTACAACGAGTGTTCCCATCTGGCTCAACACCCCTTCTGTGATATCGCGTGGTCGTTGTGTTGTTAGGCAAATATTCAAGCCGAACTTCCGACCCTCCTTCGCGATTAACTCAAAAGCATCAAGGCGAGCCACCGTATCCTCCCCGCCGATCTGTCTACCGAGAAAATTATGTGCCTCATCCACAATAACAACGGCTGGTGAATCTGCAAATGCGCCACCGCGTGACATGTTCAGCAGATGTCTCCCGATGACGTTTGCAACGATCTCTCTCGCCTTGAACTCGTAAGCAACTCCGCTCAAACAGATTCGCAACAGCCTCTTATCGTTTGCGACAAAGTCACCGATTGCATTCGTGAGTGCGGGGTCAGGCGAGCTGAAGACACAAGCAAACGACGGGGATGTCAAAATCGCATTGATTCGAGACATAAGTGACAAGCAGTAAGAAACTTCGCCGGAATCACCGCCCCATTTTGTTGTATCTTTTGATCCTCGTGTCGTGCCGAATCCGTCAGGATAAACACACTCTTGTTCGATTTGGGCAATGAGTTGGCCCACGTCGAACTCCTGACGGGGATCATCGAGCCTTGCAGCAACGCCAGCTTGTTGTTCCGCCTCTATCACCGAATGCTTCGACTGATTAATTTTTAGAATGATTCCATTTGTTGCGACTGCTGGCACCAGCTCGGCTAGTCGCAGGCTACGCATGGCAGCACGCATTTTGGGCCCCTGTACTTTACCTGCAGGCTCAAACAGGGCAATGAAGTCAGATTCGACGAAGCAAGTTGGGGGAAGTGAACACGGCAGCGAAGTGGCGGCCAATTTGACCGGTCTGCCAAGGTGAACATGAGATACAAATGGTCCGGAGAAGTCCTTATACTCACCCGTCGCGTCCAAGAGAATGATTTTTGATTCGTGTTTTAAACATTCTTCGATAATGCGGGCAGTTGTCCAACTCTTTCCGCCTCCAGTTGTCCCAAGGATGGCGCAGTGCCTACCAAACAATTTCTCAGGCCGGATCGACACTGAGCTTTCGAGCGCTACATCAATGGAGCCTAACTTCAGTAGGACCTCGCTATCGGGACTGTCCTCCGGCTCCATCAAGCTCGGCAAATCGGCAACGAAGTTGTGTGGTGCTGCGTAAACACGGTCACCAAGACGAGGGTAGGATTCAACGCCAGCAGTGACTCGAAGTGAATCCATCGCGACTGAACCGAGAAGTTGAATTGAGCCCACCGCGTCCAGATCCATTACTTTGGAGTGAGAAGTATCGACTGAACGCCTTTCCGATTCGGGTAGATGAATTTCGACAATTCGACCGAGCAAAATTTTTATTTGCCCTTCGATTAGAACAAACTCGCCGACTTCACCTTTGCCGTACCGGCCACCTAGGAAATGCGCGCCGCTGGGCGATCCAGCGCTATTTAGATTGAAGCGCACTGCTTGTGCCGATACAGACGACAAGACTCCGACGAACAATTCTGGACGTAGAAGGCCTCTTGGGAATGTCTCATCAATATCTGATGACCTGTTCAATTGGAATCTGCCATAGTTTTGATGTCACGTGTTAGGCGTTGAGCAGGAGTCAATGATTTCAGATCTGGAATCATTTCTGCGAAATCTCCGAAGTTGGCGTTGATTAGCCACACGTCCTCTCCTTGCTTAGCCAAACTAAACAACGTCTCCCAGTACTTGTTCTTCTCAGTTGGCCTAGCGGTGAGGTCATCTGATAAAGGGTTTACGATAATCAAGCGAAGGTGCGGATTTGTTCGCACCGCGGCAAGTATCGGTTCGGATAAATGATCATCATTGAATCCAAATCCTGTAACAATTAGGCACGTATTTGGTTCGCGAAGCACCGAAAAATACTGCGATACTAATTCGAGATGCGGCTGAACGTAAGACTGCTGATACTTTCCCGTTGCTGGATAAATTAGGCACGCTGATTCAGGGGAAGGTTTCGACTCTACCGCGATCTCGTTTTCCGTTTTTCTAGCCCAGTTGACTGAACCGTGGAGCTTATAGATGTGAAAGACACCTTCCAGAGGAGTTCCAGTTTCGTCGCCGTTTGTGGGCCTGCGGACAATGTCATAAAGAAAAAAGCGCGGATCGAATCGTCGAGGCTGCGCGAACGAAAACCCGTCTAGTACAACCAACCCCTGCATACCCGCTGCAGTTTCAAAACACAGATCATAGTTGGTAGTGAAGAGCTTCAGTCGAGAATCACGCACACGTCGTCGGGAAAGCCGGTGAAGAAAGGTGCGATGCGCCACAAGTTGATCTGCGTCTGTTGGCTCGATGAACTCAGAGCATTTTTCTAAAATCACTTTCTTTGAATCTGTAATGAAGTTTGTCACGTCAGCACTAGTTTTCACCTGTAGATAAGCTTCACAACGGGATAAGAGAGCTTCAATATTTTCTTTTTCTGTGTCAATTTCGTATCCAATCTCAGCGATGACCTTTGCAGCCGCTGGCGCAATCGTCCGTGCGGTGTCTTCAGATCCAGCGTCGGCATTTACGCAGTAATCCCACAAAGTCCACATCGAAGGCCCTTTGGTGACAGGGCCGAGAGATGTGCCGCTACCCGCTAACACAATAACGTGCTGCATTTGGAGGGAGGATAAGAGTAAGTCTTTCAGCTCTTCTTTGGCTGTCTTTGCAGCCGCAACGATTCTTTGCTCGACGTCTGTATCGGTACCATCAGGAACAACCACCGTCAAATCTTTCCATGCATCACCTTCAGGTCCAAAGAACCTTGGCTTCCCAGACGTTGAAGTCGTAGCCGATGCGGTTGTCGGCGGTTGCGGAGCTGTTGGTTTGCTCATTGAATCCTCTCTGTCATGGTTTACTTTATAGCGGACAAAACAAAAGCCTAGAGAAGCCGATCAGTGAAGGACGGCTCATGGCCGAACTGAGACCGATAGCTGACGCTGTTTTTGATCATCCGAACGGCAGCTCTATCTGGATGACGTAATTCTCTCGTCATGCTGCATCCCTTGCACGTTTCACAATGTCCATAACGGTGTTCTTGCTGATACCAAGATCACGAGCGATCCAGCGATAACTACGTCCTTCCTCTATCATCGCAACCACCTTCGGCGCAAGCCTGTCTGACTTAGGACGCTGGCCAGTTTGCCGCCCCAGCTTCTTGCCGCGCGCTTTGGCAGCAGCGAGTCCGGACTTAACCCGTTCGCTGATCAGATCGCGTTCAAACTCCGCAATGCCTGACAGGAAGGTCGCCATCATCCGACCATGTGGCGTAGATATATCGAACGTCATGCCACTCATGGCGATCACCGACACCTTCCAGCTTTCAAGCTCGCGCAAAGTCCCCAACAAATCGATGGTGGATCTACCCCAGCGGGACAACTCGGTTACCAGTACACAGTCGATCTCCCTTGCCTGCGCTAAAGCCAGGATCTTCTTGCGCTCAGCACGATCCAGCTTTGTTCCTGACCCCTTTTCCTTGAAGACTTTGATCACCTTGTAGCCACCACGCTTCGCAAAAGCACGCAGATCTCTGGTCTGCCGTTCACACGACTGATCGGTGGTGGAAACTCGACAATATATGGCTGCTCGCTGTCCCAATTGAACCTAACCAGAAAAATGGCCCGCAAAGCCTTGATTTTGCTAGCCTCATTGTTGTCCAAATTAAACTTTAGATCAACTGGGACAGTAGACTTTCTGGATAGTCGGAGCGTAGAGTGAAAAAACTTTCTGCGTTGTCCAATAGATGCTCTACCGGAAACACAGCCTGACTGGCAGGAGATTTATCTCATCAGGCAACACTTGGTTTGTGCAGCAAAATTTAAGCTCTGGCCGAATCAAAAGCTAATCTACAAGTGTAATGACGGTCTGTTGACGGCCAAAAAACGTCGTTGGGAAGGTATTCTGTAGCGATAAATTGATCTTCAAAGCAGACCTTCGAGTGGGGTTTGGAACGAACACCGCTCAGCTAGGCTATTATCTTCATCTTATTTGTCAGAGGCGTTTTATCGCAACTCTTGTTAGTTTGCGGACGCAATTCATTTTCGCCATGTTATTTCGTCAACCGGAGTGTTTAAGTGGATCCGAGTGAGCTCAATTACGAAAACCTTGTGAACTCAGTGCTGGCAGCTTATGCGGGGCGTGCCGACACGGATTCCGGTCGTTTTATGCGCTGGTATTTAGAGAACATCTGGCGATTGGAACCTCAAGACGCTGACGATGCCTGCGTGGATGGCCCGCAGGATAAAGGGATCGACGCATTATATGTCAGTGATTTTGATGAAACTATTTATCTGTTCCAATCCAAAATAAGACAAAAAACTAGTTCAGCGCTAGGAGATGTTGAACTGAAGAATTTTTTCGGTAGTGTTGAGCAATTCCGTACTACTGACGGTGTACAAGCCATCCTAGATGGGGATGCGAACGAGACGCTGAAGAAGACAATCTTGCGCTCTCAAGCATCGGAGAAAATTAAGTCGGGCTATAACGTCGCTGGCTGTTTTTGCACGAATCAAACCGCCAACCCGGATGCGCTTGCCTACATCGATATCGTAGAAGGCCTACAACTAGCTGATGCAATCGACATATCATCCAAGCTCGTAGATCTGGAAAGGTCCGCTGGAGTTACAGGCGAATTTTTGTTCGATGCACCCGAATTTGAAGTGATCGAGTATTCCACCGGCGAAGTCCGTTCCAAGATATTGCTGGTCGGCGCCCTTAATTTACTCCATTTAGATGGTATCGAAGATCAGTCTTTGTTCGAGAAAAACGTTAGAAAATCACTGGGGAACACTAAGGTCAATAAATCACTTGCTGGGTCAATATCTACTGCAGCTGAACACCGGAACTTTCCTCTCTACCACAATGGCGTTACGATTTTGTGCGAAGAGTTTTTCGATGGTAACGATGGAAAGATCGGAATTAGGCATTACTCAGTGGTAAACGGGGCTCAAAGCATTACTTCGTTAAACCGAAATCGTTCAAAAATCACTGAAGATTTGAGAATTTTAGTACGAATTGTTGAAGTTGGCGGCTCTGAGGAGCTGGCAGATAAGATTACGACTAATAGCAATAATCAGAATGCAATAAAGGCCCGTGATATGAGGGCAAATTCTGTGATCCAAATGAGGTTGCAGGCTGAGGTTGCTGCGGCCAATTACAGAGACTACGCATTTGATATTAAACAAGGAGAGGTCTCAACTGGAACTGTGGTTAACAACGAGTTAGCAGGTCTGGCTATGCTTGCGATCGATTTAGGCGAACCTTGGTCTTGTCACCAAAAATTCAAAGTAATGGATGAGAGTCACGGAAAGATCTTTGCAAGACCTGAAGTAACCGGTAAGCGGGTATTAGCATGCTGGGAACTACTACACGTGATAGGACCGGCATTAGATGGTTTTGATGATCCCACAATTGGTAGCTACAACCTGACTAAATTTTTCCTCGCGGACGTCGTTGCACAAATTTTCAGATCGGACGAATCGGGACAAGCAATATTTAGTACGTTTCATCAAGATCTTGATTCAGAGCAATCACATAAATTAGTTGAGGTATTTAAAAGTACTGCTATCACAACTGCACATGATTTCAATGCGTACGTTCAACAGAGATTAAAAGATGTGCCGGATTTTGATCACAAAAGGGACCTCAAATCTCCATCCTGGTGTCGAAACGCGTCCGCCAATCTTGTTGCAGAATTTAAGAAAGACGTTGCCAGAAAGAAAGTGAACGGCATTTCTGATCAGTTAAGTGGATGAGAGATGAGAGACGTAAGCGATCGATCCCCGACGTGTTGCCTGTACTGGATGAATCGTTGAGGCTCTGATCTCCAGAATGACGTAGAGATCAAAATATGAGCACACGCCGCCCCCGCAAGACTGCCAAACAATGGGAAAGACTTATTGAGCAGCACGGCGCCTCTGAATTAACCATCGCGCAGTTTTGCCAGCAACACGATGTTGCCTTGTCGACGTTCAGCAAGTGGCACCGCAAGTTCAAGACGGACTCAGCGCCGACAAAAAATGCGTTTAAACAAGTTAAGACTTCTAAGCCCATAGTGGCTGAGGCATCTGCATCGCAGACATCGACAGTCAGCTTGCAACTAGGCCCCAAAATCGTGCTAACGATTCGTTCCGGAGATCAGATGCTGTGAGTTACGAATGTTGGGTTCCTGATCAGGTCTTTGTGTACCGACACCCCGTTGACATGAGAAAGCAAATCGATGGCCTTGCAGCCATTGTCGCGACACAACTAGACCGAGATCCGGCTGATCGTTCCTTGTACGTGTTCTCCAACAAGGGGCGCAATAAACTCAAGATGCTGATCTGGCATATGAATGGATACTGGTTGTTATACAAACGACTCGAGAAGCAGCGTTTTCACTGGCCAGATTGGTTTGCCGATGAGAGCGTGACGCTGACACAAGAGCAGCTGGATCAACTGCTCGATGGGTTTAACCTTAATGGTATGCGACCCCACCGTTCATTGTCATTTGCCCACTTCGCATAAGCCTCAATCATCGCTATACTGTTAGCCCATGGACGGGCTACCGACAACACTTCCAACAGATCCTGATGCACTGATCGCGTTGTTGAAAAAACAGCAGCGTACGATCGAGAAACAGCAGAAGACGCTGGAACGTTCGCAGAAGAAAGCCGAACGTAGCGATGCCCGCGTAGAGAGATTCCGGAAACGACTGGCCTCCAAGGAAGGCCATATCCAGATACTTGAGGAGCGGCTACGAGAGCTTCTCATTAAACGCTTTGGCAAGAGCTCTGAGCGCTTTAACCCGGACCAATTCAATCTGTTTAACGAGGCTGAAGAACAGGCAGCAGAGGATGCGGCTGATAAAGAGGCAGAAGGCGACGACGGTAGTGATATTACTGTCGGCCCTTACACGCGGCGGAACAAGAAAAAATCACATGCCTTGCCTGATCATCTGCCGCGGGTCGATGTCGAACATCCGCTGGATGACGACGAGCTGCAATGCCACTGCGGCAACACGTTAGAACGTATCGGTGAAGAGGTTCACGAACAGCTCTCCATCATTCCACAACAACACTATGTCATCCGACACATCAGGCCCAAGTTCGCCTGCTCCTGTAAAGAGTGCATAAGAACAGCCTCAATGCCTGCACAGCCGCTTCCGGCTTGCCAGGTAGCGCCTCAGATGCTGGCACATATCATGGTGTCAAAATACCTGGACGGCTTGCCACTCTACAGGCAGGAAAAGATAGCTGAACGCTCTGACCTGATACTGCCACGTGCCAAGCTAGCGCGTTGGATCATTGATGGTAGCGCGGTGTTCCAACCACTGATCAATCTATTGATCGACACGTTCTTTAGCTATGACATCGCACTGAGTGATGACACACGCATTCAAGTGCTTAATGAGGATGGCAGGTCAGCAGAAAATCAGAGTGCATTATGGATACGACGCGGTGGCCCACCAGACTGTCCAGTGGTACTGGTTGACTACGCTGCATCGAAATCTGGCGCGACGGCATACGGTTTGCTGAGCGAGTTCCGTGGCACCCTGGTGTGTGACGGTGCAACCAACTTCAATCTGGCGGTGCGTAGCAACGATCTACGCGTGGCGCTGTGTAACGATCACGCACGCCGTCGGTTCCGGCGTGTCTATGACAAACTGAGCAAGCAAGACAAAGCCAGCGCATTGGGTTCTATCGCTGGTCAAGGCATGCTGCACTACAAGAAGCTCTACGCTATCGAAAAACAGATCAAAGATCTCACGGTTGAGCAAAGGCTGGCTGCCCGACAGGAGCAGGCGTTACCGCTCTGGGCAGAGTTCATCGACTGGGCGTTCAGGGTACACAGTGAGGGTGTTCGACACCCTGGCACCATGGATGCTCTGTCGTATCTGCTAAAACATGCCAGCGACTTGCAGACATACTGCCACGATGGCAGGTTGCCGATATCAAATATCCAGTCTGAGCATGTAGCAAAAACCATTGCTATCGCCAGAAAAAACTTCATGTTTTCAGACACCGTTGCTGGGGCTGAGGCCAGTGCCCGCGTGTTCAGTCTGATTGAGACAGCGCGCACCAATGGGCACAATCCACAACGCTATCTGAGTGTACTGTTGACCGAGTTGCCCAACATCAACTGTGTAGAAAATGTCGAGGCGCTGTTGCCGTGGAACCTGGCGCCTGATGAAGCTAACAAGCGCTACGCGCTATATCCAACACCCTGAAGGCCCATCATATGCCGACATGATCGGCAACCCGTTCTAGATCGATCGCTTACTGAGAGACTGAGGGTTGACTCAAGTTCAACTCACTCTTCTACAACTCACTCCGATCGTCTGCTCGCACCAAGACTTCTAAAATCATCCGTATACAATTTGAGGTCAGCAAAGTTCACACAGCGGAAGTACAAGCCTGCCGCCCAATCACGCTATCATTTGTCTGCTCTGTCCTCACACCAGCCGTAGGTAACGTTTGAGATCGGTGTTTGCGATTATGAAACCGTACTGCCGGTGTATGCCGAGGCGAAGCTTGGAAAGGTTTGACATTTCCTTAGGAGTGCGAGTCTAGATTCTTTCATTTTCTGGTCATCCAAACAGGCTTCCACCAATACACCATATTGATCGTCCAAAGTTATGGATCAATTGTTCTCCCTGCCTCAAGTGCGATTTGCTCTCATCAATTCCGGCGAGTTCTAGGGCATCACCGATTTTTGATCCTGTAGGATGTGCATCACCTACTCGCATGTCGTATGCACCAACGATGGGACCAAAGATGCGACGAGCTTCATCAGCCCCAATCTTTTGTGACAATATATCTTGAAGAAGCTTATTCGAACCAAGGTTATCTTTATTTTTATGAGTTGAAAGCTTACGAAGCGCGGAAGCATTGAGTCGATCCGAGAACACACGAATAAGCTCTTTCGCAAGTCTCAACAGTGATGCTCGATCCTTGCTCACGAAGCGGGAGACTACCTGCCTTAATTCTGCATCATCTATGTTGTGAGTGAATAGCGAAACGTCTAACTCTTTGCCAAAGCCCGCCTCTAGCATCCGCATACTCTTGAATAACAACTCTTCAACAGCATGTGTAGAAGCTGGCTGTACTCTGACTTGTGATGCTAGCAACTCACTTGACACTTTCCCATCAGGGGCAACGTTATTAGCGGCCCAAATGTGCTGCTCCCATGAGGCAAGGCGAGCGACATCATAGGCGTAGACCGTTATCAAATCTGAAGAATTAATACCGAAACGTGTCATATACCCAGACGAAGAGCGTATACAACCAGTTTCTGCCGTATGCCACTCAAGAGAAAAACAGCGAAGACCTAGAAGCTCACTGATTATGCCAGATCGAAAACAAAGCCATCGACCAGCTTCTTCACAGTCTAAGTCGGACGATGCCATACGCGCCCCGTCAGTTCCTACGATGAATTGCGGTAATGTCTGATCTGTATCTCCTCGAACACGCACGCTTTGCCCTTGATGATCTATCCATTCATCACGCCAGAATTCGCCCTCAACCGATATACCTTCGTAGCCACCTCGAACTCCTTTCGAGGTTTCAGCTTCGGTATTTTCATCGCTTTCTGGCCCCATAACGGGGGCATCTTCATCCGCATCAACATCAATTCTCCACACACGCGTCATGTTCCAACTTCCGCCAAAAACATCGTTCAAACCGCGGATCAGAAGTTCGAATCGCCCGTTGTCTCTCTGTTCCTGACTGGTCTCCAAGTTGGCGTAGTCGCTACCTTCAAGTGCAGCTACATTCTCTACTCTTTGGCGATAATAGGAGAGACGAAGCGAGAGGTTTCTCGCTGCCAAATAGTCAATAAGAAATTCCCGCTTGATCTCGATCAGACTGTGATGCCCGTCTTTATCAAAGCTTTCACGAGCCACGATAGCGAAATTCTCTTCCGGCCTAACCCAGTTGTTTCCCTCTTTGATGAGATGAAGTGCGACAACTAAGTCTGGGTTCAGAATCCACTGCGTTCCCCCCACCACTGGGTGGAGATGGTCGAAAACAAGCTCAACTCCGATTGTCTCTTTGTCGTTATATTGGTACTGATCGATTGCGGAGTAGCTGCCATCCTCGTAAGCATACGGTTCAGCATTGTGACTAATACCAATTTCGCCCCAGCCTAAACTCTCTGCAACCTGTCGCTGATCTGGTGGAAAAGCGACAGATCCACAGCCAAAGTACTCATTTACATAACCTACCTCAGTAATCCCACCTTGTTCATGGCCCACGCTAATAGACGCCCGCAATTGAATCCATGTGGCATTGGCGAAGAATCGGCGAGTATCGTTCTTTTGGAGAATCCACTCTTGGTTCATAGCAAGTCCTTCAATGTTCGCTTCTAATTCACGTCGACTACTCAGAAATACCACATCCTTTTTGTGAATATTCACAACTCACAATCCGCGTGTTTTTGATGCCTACACAGTCGAATCGATTATGCATATAGAGATTGCACCGCGTGCTATTGTACTGTGATGAGGATAGAATGGCATGGGTAACAAAGTTTATACAACGCCACGACCACACTCTAGTCGGAAGAATGCATTGGGCCGTGAACAACGGTGTAAGTACTAACCGGTAGTCACATCCGAGCCTAATGGTGAACGGCCGGTATAAAGCTGAAAGCAGACTATACAAAATTCTAGTGAATTCATGCCTTGAATGTCGGGTATTGGTAAGTATTGGATGACATCTGCCGCCGCAGAAAACCACGCTCGTTCAGACGCCACACGCGGCAGATGTTGTCAAAGACCCGATGGAGGAAACCGCGGTGGCCTGCTAGCCGCCAGCGATGTGTAG
>Ga0209187_1000739_pt1 | contig 49110 bp, 37 predicted proteins | sample BantaG_FD_187430 | JGI IMG/M metagenome (GOLD analysis project Ga0209187, IMG submission 187430) | Marine algal microbial communities from Bantry Bay, Ireland - BantryBay_4 metaG (SPAdes) (version 2) | ecosystem: Host-associated > Algae > Red algae > Unclassified | place: Bantry Bay, Ireland...
TAAGTTCAACCTACTCGCAGATACATTCACACAACCACTACCATCCAAGAATACTTGTAACGTGTCTTTACAGATAGGTGTCACTTCACACATAACGGGTCCTACTACTACACCACAGGTAGGGGATTCAACAAATGTCGGACAAGGGTCCAACGGATATGGCGTAGCGGCTGTTGCGTTTGTAGTTTCACCATCCAAGGCATTAGTACCGCTAAAAGTCCAATTGGAGCAATTAAAAGCTCCAAAATTAGGCGCCCCAGAATTATTAACTGCCCAGCCATCCAGATGATCCCAGCATTGGCCAGTACCATCTACTGCCTGATCTCCAAATAGATCTTCAAGATTTCCAGAACAAAACAGCTCAATAGCGTCATCACCATTAATAGATGCGGCACCACTAACTCCTGTTACATCGAAAGGAGCACAGCCGAAATAAGAAGTTGGGCCTGCTGCTTCAGAAGCAATAAAAACGCAGTCACCTGCTTCCATGCATATGGCCGGAAATGTGAACTCTTCGCCGTCGGTACCTCCGCCGTTATTGGCTGAACCCCAGCCATAGATACTAAGATCTGTAATAGTCTGTGTTGCGCAGAAAGTAGCGCCTTTGGGTAGGCCACCTGATAAAGGGCCATCTATTACACCAGCTATGTACAATCCTCCACATTGGGAAATTGCAATAGAGAAAGATGATAGTGTAACAATACAGAACAGTACAACCTTCCTTAAGTAGGAATAATGCATATGAGATTGATTGAGTTTGTGAGTACTGACTTTCCTTAAAAAGCCAGTGATTTTCGTCAAACGCAAAATTATAGAAATTGTTATGATGATCGGTTATAATAGACCTATTAAATGCATGTCTAACATTCTTTGCAACACATTGATTGTCAGTTATTTGTATCGCATAACCAACAATTGTTAAAAAAAAATCAAAAAATAAAGGCAGTCTACCCTCCTTCAATCTCAATCATTCATATTAAAATTAATACAATATGTAAGTATCTTTGTACCAGGTGAAGAATTCATTGGATTACAAATATCAACCGATCATTCTAATAGGTGCAGGTCGTTCTGGCACAAAGATCATCAGAGATGTCATAGGACATCATAAGGATATATCTGTTGTACCTTTCGATGTAAACTACATATGGACTATTGGTCAAAGAAAAGAGAACGATGCTCTAGAAGCTCATGACCTTACTGAAGATAATAGAAATCTGATTCTAAAACAGTTCAACAAAATCTCAGATGGTTCACCATTTCTATTAGAAAAGACGGTCAGCAATAGTCTTAGGATTCCTTATGTTCTTAAAGTGTTTCCTGATGCCAAGATCCTACATCTTGTAAGGGATGGCAGAGATGTGGTGGAATCTGTAATGCGGCAATGGGGAGAAGTCAGAGATGCAGGATACTTTGTAAAGAAAATGAAAAACTTTCCCATCAGGTACTCATTACGTTATCTGGTAGACTACCTGACTAACTGGTTCAAGCATGCATTGGGAGGCAAAGGGAATCAAGATTATATCTGGGGGGTGAAATACCCTGGCTATCAGGAAGATTTAGCGAACTTACCCACACTTGAAATCTGCGCCAAACAATGGATGATCTGTGTAGAGACCAGTATCAGACAACTCCGTAAAATAGATCAGTCCAAAATCTTGGAAATCAGGTATGAAGACCTGGTTAGTGACCCAAAGCGTCATTTTCATTCAATAGCAGCACATATAGGCGTGGATACCGAGGGCTTTGGTATAGCTAAGTTGAGCAATAAAAATGTAGGTAAACATCTTGGTGTTTTCAATACAGAACAATTAAAAGCCGTTATGTCCATAATGGGTCCAACATTGGCTAAACTAAATTACCGTTAAAATGGTCAAAGAAAAAATCTCTGTCCCATACTGCCTACCACTCATAGACGGCCCGGTCATTAAGGAAGTCAACGATACACTAGTCAATACTGGATGGCTGACCACAGGCCCAAAAGTCAAAAGCTTTGAGTCAGAACTAGCAACTTACTGTGGCGTAGAAAAAGTGCTGGCAGTTAATTCTTGGAACAGTGGCACACAACTAATGCTCAGATGGTTTGGTGTCAAGGCTGGTGACGAAGTCATCATTCCTGCTTACACCTATAGCGCCACTGCCTTGGCCGCGATAAATATAGGTGCCAAAGTCATAATGGTAGACGTCGATACAGATTTTAACATCACAGCTCAAAATATTCAAAAGGCGATAACGACTAAGACAAAAGTTGTGATTCCCGTAGATATCGGAGGATTGCCTTGTGATTATTTTGAAATAGAAAAATGCTTGATTGAAAATCAACATTTGTATATGCCAGAGCACCCTAATCAAGAAAAATTGGGCAGACCTCTTATCCTTGCTGATGCGGCACACTCGATAGGTGCAGAATATGAGGGTAAGAAATCCGGATCTTTTTGTGATGTGTCGGTATTCTCTTTTCACTCTGTCAAAAACATTACAACAGGAGAAGGCGGTGCTGTATGTCTAAATCTTCCAGTACCTTTTGATAACAACGAGGTCTATGCTTACCTGAAACACTTCCACCTTTATGGGCAAACTAAAAGTGCTTTTGATAAGACCAAGGCTGGCAGTTGGAAATATGATATCGTCTCACCAGGAATGAAAGCCAATATGAATGATGTCTCTGCATCCATCGGCCTATCACAACTACGCAGGTATGAGAGTGATTTATTACCACATAGAAAGAAAATATTCGAAAAATATCTCAATGCATTCGATCAGTATTCTTGGGCGGAAGTTCCACAATTACAAACACAACTAAAAAAATCTTCTGCACATCTATTCATGTTGCGCTTCAATAATATTACGGAAGAAGAAAGAGATCAGATTATTCTACAACTTACTTCTAATAAAGTCGGCACCAGTGTCCATTATATTCCCATGCCCAGTTTTACCTACTTCAAAAACGTAGGTTATGACATAGCTGATTACCCAATGACATATAACAATTATGCCCGAGAAATCACCTTGCCAATCTACAATAGTCTAAAAGACGAACAAATTGATTACACTATAGAACAAGTCCACAAGGCATATGAATCAGTAAAAATTAAAAAGTGCTAGAACTCAAAAATAGAATATCGATGAATCTGATTTCCGGTAAAGAAATCAGCATTCCTTCTCTACTTGATGACAAAAATAACATTGACGATTTTCTAGCTGATTCCTCAGAAAAAGTAGTCGTTGTACAGGGACTGGGCTTTGTGGGAGCCGTTATGTCCATCGTCTGTGCCAATGCCTTGAATGAGGACTACAAGGTACTCGGTGTTGATTTGGCTAATGAACAAAACTATTGGAAAATCGCTTCACTTAATGAAGGTGTATTTCCCATAATTGCAGACGATCCTAAAATAGAAGAGTTCTATCAACAGAGCCAGAAAAAGAAAAATTTTCTCGCGACCTACGACACCTATGCTTATAGTAGAGCTGACTTCATAATAGTTGACATCAATCTTGACGTTCAAAAAAATTCTGATTCAGAAAATGAACTCACTGGCTATGATGTGGATCTTACCCCTTTCAAAAAAGCAATTACCAGCATCGGCGAAAATTGCAAAGAAGATGTACTGGTTCTTATAGAAACCACTGTACCCCCCGGGACTTCACAGAATGTTGTCAAGCCGCTCATAGATGCACAACTCAAAGCCAGAGGCCTTTCTACAGAAAAATGGAAACTAGGACATTCTTATGAACGGGTCATGCCAGGTCCACAGTACATAGATTCCATCCAAAATTTTTACCGAGTTTATTCGGGCATAAATGAAAAAAGTGCTGATGCAACCGAAATCTTTCTGAAAACCATCATAAGTACAGCAGAATACCCACTGACTAGACTCGGCAATACTAATGCTACTGAAATGGCAAAAGTGCTTGAAAATTCTTTCCGTGCCATGAACATTGCCTTTATGGTGGAATGGACAAGATTTGCCGAACAAGCAGGAGTCAATTTATATGAGGTTGTCAAAGCCATTAGAATGAGGCCCACTCATAAGAACATCATGCTACCCGGCATAGGTGTGGGCGGTTATTGCTTAACAAAAGATCCACTACTAGCCAGTTGGGCCAATCAAGAATTCTTTGCTGGAGCAGGATTGCAGCAAAGTGAAAAAGGTGTCAGAATAAATGACAAAATGCCCATATATGCCTTTCAGTATTTATCAGAAAACATAGCTAAGCTCGATACGAGAAAAGTACTACTGCTCGGTGTTTCCTACAGGCAGGATGTGGGTGACACTAGATACACTCCAGTAGAAACTTTCTATCGTTGTCTAACAGAAGCAGGTTCTAAAGTTTTACTACACGATCCTCATGTGGCCTACTGGGAAGAATTAAACCTAAATGTAGCCAGTGACTACTCAAGTCTGTTAAAACACAAGCCAGATGTCATAGTCATCAGCACAGGGCACAGTATCTATAAGACTAAAGAATTTCAAGAAAAAATAATGGAACTATCACCTATACTGTTGTACGACACAATAGGCATATTCACTGAAGAACAAATTATAAAATTCAAAAGCAAACACATCGTTAAAGTACTCGGAAGAGGAGATATATAATTATGAAGAAAAAAGTACTAATAATAGGAGGCGCAGGCTTCATAGGCTACCATATTACCAGATTCTTAGCGGAAGAAAGAGATTACAGCATATCTATTGCTGATAATTTTTTCAGAGGAAAAATGGATGAAGATCTTACAAAAATCATCAAGGAAAATAACATCATTGTATACAAGGCAGATCTTACCGACTCTAGTAATTTTGAAGCTTTTGATAAAGATTACGACCATGTATACATGCTGGCCTCCGTTGTAGGCGTTGATTATACGACTAGCATCCCAAATGAAATAATACGCATCAACACTGCTTTGATCCTCAATACTCTGGAATGGCTCAAGACCACTCAAGTAAAAAGAACCTTATTCACTTCCACCAGCGAATGCTATGCTGGAGCAGTGGAGGCGTTTGACTATAAAATTCCTACGTCAGAAGAAGTGCCGCTGACTATCAGCGACATCAAGCATCCAAGATTCACCTACGCTGTCACCAAAATGCTGGGAGAATCAGGTTTCCATAACTATTCCAAAGTAATTGGGTTTGAAAATATCATCGTCCGATATCATAATGTCTATGGACCAAGGATGGGATTTAAACATGTCATACCTCATCTGGCTCAGAGATTCATAAAAGGAGAAACACCATTCAAGGTCTATGGTCATGATCAGACGAGAGCTTTTTGCTATATAGATGATGCTGTTATGGGCACTGTAAAAGCAATGGAGCTAGGAGGCAATGGCGAGACCTATCACATAGGTACACAAGAGGAAATTACCATAGAAGCATTAATAAAGCATGCCGGTGAAGCTATGAAGTATGATGGTGTCTATGAAAATGCACCTACTTATCCAGGGTCAGTATCTAGAAGATGTCCAGACATCACAAAATCTAAAAAAGAACTTGACTATAATCCGATGATTGATTGGAAAACTGGTGTGACTGAGACTATGAGGTGGTATGAAGACTACATCAAATCCGGCAAGCTCGTTTATGAATAGAAATAACTAAATTTTTGTATAAAGTACTAAAAAGAATATTGGATTTACTAATTGCTGGAATCACTTTGCTGATTCTCATTCCTTTTCTATTGCCACTGATGCTAGCCCTGAAACTGACTGGAGAAGGTGAGATATGGTACAAGCAAAACAGAGTAGGTTATAAGAACGAAAATTTCAAAATATGGAAATTTGCAACCATGGTGAAAAACAGCCCAAGCATGGGGACAGGTAGCCTTACCGTCAGGAATGATCCCCGAGTAACACCTGTAGGCAAATACCTAAGAAAATCAAAAGTCAACGAACTACCTCAGATCATCAATGTCTTGCAAGGGAACATGTCGATTGTCGGCCCACGTCCTCAGATGAAAGTCGATTATGAGGTTTATCCAGAACCTGTCAGAAAAGCAATCTATAACTACAAACCAGGCATAACAAGCATCGGGTCCATCATCTTCAGAGATGAAGAAAAATTGATGACTGAATCAAAGCTGCCTGTAAAAGATTATTATGCTAAAGTAATAGCACCCTACAAAGGTGAACTAGAGTTGTGGTATCAATCCAAAGCAAACTTACTCAATGATTTTAAGATTATTTTTCTAACCGCCTGGAGCATACTATTTCCAGATTCACAACTCGTCAGAAAATTATTTCCAGATTTACCCACTTCTAAAATCGAAAACCTATGAATAAAGAAAACTTTTATATAGCCATCATGGCTGGTGGTGTAGGATCCAGGTTCTGGCCTGCAAGTCGTGAATCCCTCCCCAAACAATTTCTCGATATTCTAGGCACTGGAAGTTCTCTCATCAGAATGACCTATGAGCGATTTGCCCGACTCGTGCCTCCTGAAAGAATACTCGTTGTAACAAATAAAAAATACAAAAGTCTGGTCGCAGAACATATTCCAGAAATTCCAACCAAGAATATCATTACGGAACCCTCCAGAAATGACACTGCACCTTGCGTCGCCTACACAGCGCTCAGACTGGAAGCGATGGACCCCAACGCTACTTTTGTCATCGCGCCATCTGACCATGTCATCCTGAAAGAAGCAGCCTTCCTGGAAAATATAACCAGCGCTCTGGAATTCGCATCAGCAGAGGAAGTCATCGTAACGCTGGGCATTCAGCCCACGAGGCCTGATACGGGTTATGGATATATAGAAGCAGGCAAAGAAAGGACAAGAGGAAATATGCAGAAAGTAAAAAGCTTCCGAGAAAAGCCCAATCTTGAAACAGCACAAAAGTATCTGGATGATGGGTCCTACTTCTGGAACGCAGGAATATTTGTATGGTCTGTAAAAACCGTACTAAACAGTTTCAAGAAGAATGCCTCAGAAATTCTAACTATTCTTTCTACAGAAAAAAACAACTACAATACCGATAAGGAACAAGACTACATAGATAGAGTCTACCCGACTACACCTAGCATATCCGTAGACTATGCCATACTGGAAAAAGCGTCTAACGTATATACCTTACCTGCTGACATAGGCTGGAGTGATCTGGGTACTTGGAATGCTCTGCATGCCTACCTGGACAAAGATGCCCTAGGTAGTGTCACAATAGGCGAAAACACTAAGCTCATCAACTCTGAAAACTGTATAGTCCGTTCATCTTCTGACAAACTGGTCATCATTAAGAACCTGAATGATTACATCATAATAGATGAAGAAGATGTACTTCTGATCTATCCGAAAAAAGAAGAACAAGCGATAAAGGAGCTGAGAAAAAGTATAAACCAAAAGGATTTTCTGTAATCAACCTTGAGTAAACTCATTGCCATAGTAGCTAATTCTACCTGGAATATTTATAATTTCAGACTGAACATCATCAAGAAATTGCTGGATGAAGGATGGCGGGTAATAGTCGTAGCTCCACTCGATGAATACATTAAGTACAAAGAGCTTTACCCAACAGTAAAACACATACCTCTACACAATCTCCAACGAGATGGAAAATCTCCCATCAATGACCTTAAATTGATTTTTGAACTGAAAACCATCTACCAGAGATTAAAGCCTGAGCTCATCCTACACTATACTCATAAGCCTAACATATTCGGAGGCATAGCAGCTAAACTTGCGGGTATAGAATCAATAGCCGTGATAACTGGACTAGGCTATGCTTTTCTACACAAAGGACTGACCAATACGATAACCAAACAACTCTACAGGTTCATAAAGAGCTATCATAGAACTTTCATATTTGAGAATGAAGATGACAGACAATTTTTCATCGATGAGAAAATTCTGACTCAAGATAAGTCAATCGCCGTCAATGGTTGTGGCGTAGACATCTTCCATTACAAACCTAGTCCTAATGGACAGATCAATGTGAAAACCATCTTCACTTTCTTGGGTAGATTGCTGTATGACAAAGGCATTGTGGAATTTGTCGAAGCTGCAAAATTGGTAAAAAAGAAAAACGCAAATGTAGAATTTTGGGTTGTAGGAGAACTGGATGATGGCAACCCCTCCATGGTCAAAACGCAAGACCTCCTACAGTGGATAGATGAAGGATCCATAGTTTATCATGGCTTTGTCAAGGATATCAAACCTATCGTCGCTAAATCTGATTGCATAGTACTCCCCTCCTATCGGGAAGGTATGCCGCGCATAGTGTTAGAGGGCATGGCAATGGCCAAGCCTATCATCACTACCAGGACAGCGGGTTGCCGACAGACTATAGATGAGGGCATCAATGGTTACCTTGTAAAAGTGGGAGATGTGCCCGATCTGAGCATGGCAATGGAAAAATTCTTATCGTTGTCTTATGAAAAGGCCCACATAATGGGGCAGTCTGGTCGTAAAATGGCAGAAGAACAATTTAACTCAGAGAAAATCGCTCAAGATCTATTTGATATAGTTGATCAGTAGTAATTTTGAACCTTAATACATATAAACCTATGAAACTCCTATTCGTACTCGCATCTTTCTTTTTAATGTCCTGCGGTGGAGGATCCACTACCTCCCCAGTAAGTTCAGACACCATACCTCAAGCACCTGGCAAAGCTGCAGCTAATTCTAGGCCTGCTGTATCCAAGGGTGGATATCCTAGTGCTGAAGACATTCAAAACGTAGAAAACAACAAACCTATCAGAGCTGTAGGAGGTTCTGATTTTACGATCAAAATTGCAGGTGCAAGTGCTGGCAGAGCCGATTTGATTGGATTCTTTGGAGAAGAGAATTTTCTAGCGGACACAACTATGAGAAGCGCGGATGGAACTATGAAATTCTCAAATGCTGAAGGTTATGCGCAAGGATTATATTACGTCTCTATGGCCGAACAGAGATACCTTCAGATCATGCTCGGTCCAGATCAGAAGTTTACCTTAATGACTTCATTGAATAATCCTGATGGGGACATGAAGGTGGATGGCAGTGCTGATAACTCAGCTTTTTTTGAAAATCTGATGGCTGAAAAAGAAGGCAATGCAGAACTACAAGCCATAAATGCTAGAATTACCGCAGCCACAGAAGGATCTGCCGAATATAAAGCAGCCAAAAAAGATCAAAATGCTTTACTGGATAAACGAGATGCGGATCTGGAGAAACTCTATAAAAAATATCCTGGGACACTATTTGAAAAATTCAAAAGAGCGGGTGCAAATCCCAGAGTGAGAGATGATGTCCCCAAGGACCAGATCGCTTATTATTACAGACAAGAATTTTGGGATGATGTCGATTTTTCTGATAGACGTCTACTCAGAACACCAGTCATTAAAAACAAACTCAATAGATTCTTTGAAGATTTGACGCCGCAGAATCAAGATTCTCTGTACGTCAGTGCAGAACAATTAATAGATAAGTCCCTGACACATGCAGAGTATTTTAAATTCTTTGCTAACTGGATAGTGATGAAGTACGAACCAACGAAGTGCACCTTGATGGATCCAGAATTTATCCATGTAAAATTGTTACAGAAATACTTTACTAAGGAAAGAGCTTTCTGGGCAGATTCCCTGACCGTCTACGGGCTGCAACAACGAGCTTCGGAAATGCAGAATTCTCTGATCTGGGACAAAGGGCCCAATGTCATCTCCAAAGACCTCAATGGCGTTACTCATAACCTGATGGCAAATGATGAAGATTATCTGGTGGTCTATATGTTTGCTCCAAGTTGCGAACACTGTCAGGAAGAAACACCTAAGATGGTAGAATGGTATCACAAGCAGAAAAAAGAAGGCAAGAGCAGAGATGTCTACGCTATAGCTCTGGATAGTAATGTCGATGACCCTAATGAACTGGCTAATTACATTTCCAAAACCAAAATACCTTTTCCAGTAGTTTGGGATCCAACCAACAGGTCTATATACAAAACCTATTACGTGGATATAACCCCAGAGATTTACGTTTTGAATCCCGAAAGAAAAATTGTCGGAAAGAATCTTAAAACTTTCCAGATAGACACTATGATTAATAGAGACATCAAGAAACGATTAGGCAAGTAATAACTAAGAGTAAATTTTTAAAAGGTGACCTCCTGATTATGGATGTCACCTTTTTTTTGATTGCAGAGAAGTGAGCCCCAGCCCACTCCTGCCCCAGGTACTTGAATAAAAAATCAATCCACCCCTCTGTCAGGGAGAGCAGCATTGGTTCTCTTTTCAGTGAGTCAGAGGGCAGAATGTCAGTATCCTCAAAAGGCCACCAAGTGACTTTTAATCTAATAGACACTGAAAAAATTATCGTATTTTGTAATTGCAAATCTGAAACTTGCAAAAATCAATAGAAAAAAAAATAGTTGTTGTTTATCTAAGTCAATACGGCTGCTGGGCATATACTAAAGAGATCTTAAAACAACTGAATGGGTTCGATCCTATCATCATTTGCTCACAACATCACAGCTCAGACTTTCACAACAAGACCGTCAAGACACTTGAAACAAAAGACTCCAAAACCAGTATTGCTCTAGCTAGCCTTACCGTCAAAAAGAAAATAAAAGAATTACTACTACAGCTAATAGCTGAACAATGTCGACTGCACTTATACTTTCCGGCATTTCATCCTTGGAATGTGATATTCATGCAATCAGCGAATTCTTATGACATTGCAAGCACAGTTACAATACATGATTATGTTACGCATCCAGGAGAAAAATCACTACTTACAGAATGCTTTCAGAAAAAATGTATTAAGCAGGCCGACTCGGTAATATTTCTTTCAGAATATGTCAAAAATCAAGCGGCGCTAGAATTAGGTGATCAAGAAAAATTTAAAGTAATCGCACACCCGCTGCTTCCTGTAAGTAACCTTAATCAGATCGAGCATGGCTCTGAGTTAAAACTACTCTTTCTGGGTCGTATACTCAAATACAAAGGCGTGCAGCTGCTTATTGACAGCATTAAGGAAATGGACAATATTAAATTGACCATCGCTGGTGTGCAGCAAGCGCCACTTCAGGTGGATAAATCAAGGACTACCGTTATCAATAAAAACTTAACCGAATCAGAGATTACAAAATTACTGGTGTCCCATCACGTACTGGTGCTACCCTATCTCAGCGCTAGCCAATCTGGTGTATTGACTCTGGGTGTGAGCGCAGAAATTCCGATGATCATTACCAAGGTGGGAGGCCTGTATGAGCAATTAGGCCCACTTGGTGCTCTGTGGGTGGAGCCCAGCTCAAAAGGCCTCCGACAAGCTATTATCATGCTCAGAGATAATCCATCCCTCTACTTGGAAATAAAGGATGCCTTGCGATCCTCTAAACAGAGAATGAAAAAAAGCAACAAGCTTGCCCTACAAAGCCTAGTTTTGTAATAATGAATAAATGGGTCATATCTTCGCTCCTCATATTGATTTGTCACTCGCTGACCTGGACACAATCCTATCCGCACCAAAAAAATGGAACTCCTGAAGCCTATGAAATTGATCGTTCAGATATCATGACTGGGCTCGATTCAAATCTGCACACGGCTATCAGAAGATATGAAGTAATAAGCAAGGAAAGTGAAGAATCACGAAAAGGCTGGTTGAAAACTTTTTATAAAAATCCAGAAGTACTATTCGGGGTGAACTCTGAGGAGTACTCATTTGGTATTAATGTATTCTTTGACTTCAATCTAGGTCGGGATTTTAAAAATTCAGAGACCATTTACGCTAATAAAAGAGGCGTGGAATTATTCGGACAGCTTGACCACAAGCTATATTTCTACACTGCCTATGAAGAAAATCAATCAAATTTTCTCAGCTACAGGCTATTGCTATTGGATAAATATCAAGCCATCAGGGGGAAAGGTAATTACAAGGATTTTCAGAGTCGGATCTTTGACAAGTTACAAGGATATGACTACGGATTTGCGACGGCTTATCTCGGTTATAAGCTTTCCAAACATACTTCTCTGGAGATTGGTCACAACCAACACTTTATAGGAAACGGCATCAGGTCTCTGCTACTCAGTGGGTCTAGCAATAATTATTTCAATGTGAAGTTTGCTGCAAAATTCTGGAAGATTCATTACCAGAGCATATTTGCAGAACTCTCTTCGATCTCTGCACGATACAACAGAGGCAACGTGCTCTTGCCCAAAAAATATATGGTAAACCACTATCTCAGTGTCAAACCTATTGAAAATATGGAGATCGGAATTTATGAAGCCATCATATTTTCCAGAGAAAATCACTTTGAAATGCAATATCTTAATCCTGTAATTTTCTATAGAACGCTGGAACACCAACTCGATAGTCCTGACAACGTTCTACTAGGCCTCAATGGCAAGTGGAATCTATTCAAGAAATTTTCTCTCTATGGTCAGCTTTTACTGGACGAATTCCGTGTCAATGAATTCTTCAGTGGTGAAGGTTGGTGGGGAAATAAATATGCACTACAGCTAGGGCTCAAGCATATGAACCTTTTAGGAGTGAATAGGCTCGACATCCAAGTGGAATATAACAGGGTTAGACCTTTTACCTACTCTCATTGGAAGGCTATCGAAGATTTTCAAGAACTTACTGTTTCTAATTACAGCCATTACAACCAGCCACTCGCCCACCCACTCGGAGCCAATTTTACTGAACTGATTCTGAACCTCCGCTATCAACCTACAGAAAGAATTATTTGTAGAGCAAGATACGTCTACGCCAAACAAGGCTTAAACAACAATGGCAATAATGTAGGTTATGACATCCTCATCAATAATTCCACGAGGTCAGCCAATTACGGACAATCACAGAACCAAGGTGCCCTAAGCACTATAAAAATGGCGGAACTTAATCTCTCTTTAGAAATTACACGAAGGCTGTACTGGGACATTAACTTGATGATCAGAACTGACCAACAAGAATCTACTGCCCTTTCCAATAACTTTGTTAATACTGGCTTGAGATATAATGTCAGTAGAACACAAGTAGCATACTGATAAAATCACATACTATGGAAAACAATCAGAAACTACTGAAGAGTCTGGATATATCTAAGAGTCAACATCCATAAGAAGAATTGATTGTCGCAAAATAAGAAAATTTTCTTCATAATAAAGGGTAGGCTCTACTCAAGGGACAACATCGTTGCTCACTTAACAGCTAGTTCTTTTATTGTCAATGTGAATAAGAAATCCGTGTTGATGCTAATGCACAAGACACTCCAAAGGGGTTACAACCGGGTGGCCATGTGAAGAACCTAGATGAAAATATACTTGCAGCGGTATAAGAGAATGCTTAGAAGAAACAGGTCTCACACAAGATAACTTGGGGCTGGTCATTGGAAATGAAAGCACAGACATTCCGTTTGACATCGATTCACACTTCATTCCCAAGAAAAACGAAGAGGGACATTACCATCACTACATCCGTTATCTCTTTAAGTGCAAAATCCCTCGATAATTAAAATAGATCCTAAAGAGTCAAATGATTTACAATGGGTAGCTCTTATTGAACTTCACTGGCAAAATAACTTCTTTAGAGTTGCAAGAAAACTAGAAGTCTTGTTTTAGAAATAGCGCATACATACACATTTATTGAAGACCTTAATTTTTAATAGAATATTATAAGTCATTAAAAATTGGGCGGAAATGTCACCGCCATTATGAATACTCTGGCAGGAAGGTCAGAGGAAATAGGAAATATTTCTTTGAATGGCTTAGCACCAGTACTATATTTCTGCCTCACAATGGACTGCATTGACAACTTATAAGTTCATACTATGTAAGATCAAAATTTTATTGCGCAATTAGCTTAATCATAGAGAGTATATGGTCGGGACTAATTTATAGGCAGCAGAACATACTTTTCAACAACCACATCCACAGAATATTTCTCACTTATATGAAAATCTATATTTGCTACTGACCCCTATGCCTAGGGCTTGTATCGATGGTTGAGAATAATCTAGATAATCATCGTTACCAGCAAAGAACCTTTTGTAATTAATCCGTATTCCCAAATCGATTCTTTCTGATATGGAATAGCCAACCCCAAGCTCTAATTGCAAACCAACCTTTGAAAACTTCTTCACACTAAGTATTTCATGCTCACTTGTAACAAGTCTATCTTCATCAAATAAAGTGCCCGCATAAGATTGACTTATAATCACAGGTAAACCAGCCCCACATCTATACTTGATTTTTCCCATCTCAAACGACTTTGCAATCTGAGGGACCAAGCTATAAATCTTGAAAGTATTATTCTTCCTAACTCTCTGTGTTGTATGCACTGGCACCAACTGCTCTGCACTTTTAAAATTCCCCATATGAACAAAGGCTTGGGAGTTATTCACCAATTGCATCTTGGTGACTCTATTATCGATGTCAAACTGTTCCCATATATGAGTATAGCTCAAGCCTAGCCCAATGTATAAGCGCTGATTTATGGCGTAACTTAGTTTTAGTTCAGCTGCCATCGCAATGATCATATTAAGGCTATTTTGTAAATCTTCAGAGTAATTGCTTTCTGGAGCTATACTGGAAGAAAAAGGAAGCAAGGCATCATAGCTAAGTTGCAATGAAAATTTATTTTCCGCAGCATTCTCCAATAAAGGCTGATGCACCTCTGTTCTATAAAAACTCAGGGGAGATTTTTCTTCACTGGTCAACTTTACTAATGGCAAAATTTGAAGACTAGTCTCCCTATCATAAAGCTTATACTCCGCCTCTTTTGAACTTGGATCTATATTCTCCGGTCGAGAGTTTAGATGACTTAGCTGTGTTGTAAATACAGTTGAAGAATACTTCTGTGCCGAAAATAATCCTTGATTGGCTAGGGATTTTAAACCTATATTCTTGCTTGGGGGTTCTTGGACATCAAGGCCCGAAAAAGACTCTTTATCATCTACTGAAAGAGCAGAATTTTCTGTTCTTTCAGATTCCTTAGAGGCCGATTCTGTTCTTGTCTCAGGTGATTCGATTGCAATGGCCTCACTCATTGGTTTCTCTAATAGCATCACACCATTATCAACCATATTTATAGAAGGCTTTTCCTTAAGAACATATGTTGCCAGGGTAATAATAAGTAAGATACCCAAGCCAAACAATACAATCACTCCCCCACGTCGCCGTGAGCGGCTTTTGAGTCTAGGTTCTAGCTCTTTCCATAACAACTCATATTCTTCATTGGAATGAGATCTGTTTTTGTCAACCATTTTGAAGTTCATTTAATTGTTGTTCGGAAATTTTTGCTCGGATCATTTGTCTGCTGCGTTTGTAATAAGATCTGGAAGTGGCTACAGTGATATTAAATCTTTCAGCAACTTCCTTATGCTTATAACCCTCTTGAATCATATTGAAAATAATTCCGTAGGGCATACGCAATTCGTCTATAAGTCTTATAACTTTATCATAGTCGATGTTATCAACAGGTTCTATTACCTCCGTAACTTTCTCCTCTTTGACTTCTTCAAAAACGAAACGCCGATCAGATTTAATCTGATTCAGCGCTTCATTGATCGTTATTCTATTGAGCCAACTGGAAAAACTTCCTTTGGTCTCGTCGTATCTGTTGATGTTGTTCAGTGCTTTTTCAAATGATCGCAAAAAAACATCTTTAGCTTTGTAATCGTCGTGCACATATCTCCTAGCCAGATTCATCACCTGATCGGCATACTTATGAAACAGTTCGTTCTGACTCGATCTGTCATATTTTCTACAAGCTGCTATAAGGGCTGAGAGTTTCTTCATTGATCTTCTGAGTGACTTATCAGTCGACGACACTCACTTTTGTCCAAGCAGTAGATGAATTTCCAGCCTCATCATATACAGTTAGAACGACTATAACGTCTGAGCCTATCTCTTGACTGCACAGCTCGATGCTGTCCATTTCCTGGTCTGATCCATTGGCACAAACATCTGTTCCTTTGCTAATCTTTAGTAAGACACCTTGACTACAGAGATCGTAAGAAAAATTATCTATGTCCTCAGGAAGTATGGTCGTCTTACTACTGAAACTAACTTCTAGTTCACTTACAACAACGGCTATAGGGGGCATCACATCTCCAGCACAAGGTCCACCCTCACCTTCTATGTTGATTGTAGAAAGACAAGCTATAGAGCCATTGCCTGCCTCATCTGTTATCATCATCTCTACGTCAATAGATTTTCCTTTTTCAGCTTCGCAAAACTCTATTGAAGGCCCGAAGACAGCTGAACCATTATTACAATCATCAATCTGTTTTCTTATGGCAAAGACCAAGTCTTCTCTTGCAGTACAATTATCAAAACTACCTGCATCTATGATTTCTGGTGTCAGCATTGCAGAACCATTATTGAGAGAAACGGACAGAGAGGCATAACAAAAAGGAACCGGATCATCTGTGTCATTAGCACAATCAGCGTCCCCTATCACAGACACATTAAATGAACATGAACTCGTGTTGCCAGCACTGTCTGTGGCTATCATTTCGCAAGGAATGTCCTGACCGGATTCAGCATCGCAGAACAGTTGGCTCAGACTATAGCCTGGGAGACCATTGCAAGCATCGACTTCTTTCTTGAAACTTAATCGTAGATCTTCATCACAATTGTCATAAGAACCATTGTCAATGTCAGTTGCATGTAACCAAGTGTCGTCACTCAGGTTCATCGTCACGCTTTGCAGACAGATTATTACAGGAGCTTCTACATCTTCATCACAATCTGAACCCATACTTGCATATAGAGTTACCTGGTCTGTGCTTATTCTAGCAACGTCACCTCTTAGATCATACTCTGTGACTTCTTGCCACATTCCAGACACTTGGTCATACATCCAGATGGATTTTCCTGTTATATTATCCAGACTGACATTGAAGTTACTGGAAGTCTCAGAAAGAAAAGTCGTGCCATCAGCATTGTAAATAGATAAGGCATAAGCCTGGTCCAGATTAAGCGGGACGATATTGCCTGAAGCATTCATACCTTGAGAAAAGTCCATCAGATCACTGTCGCCGGGTAGATCGTAGGTCTTAAAGCCTACTCTCACTGAACTCTGTCCAGCTAGTGAACTCTCCAGAAACTCAGCTGAAAAACCTGTATCTGTCTTCAACACGAAGGCCTCAGCAGAATAGGTATTCAGTTCATCCAAATTGTCAATGAGGAAAGCCTCCACCTGTGAGCCGCCCTCCTCCATAGCTACGCTACTATAGGTAGGAGCATGACTGGTTGAATGGACACGGACTACCGTCTGATCATTTCCAAAAAATTGATTGTTGAAACTGTAATCACCAGACGCATTAGTGACGGTTGTAGCCAGCAACTGACCATCCAGAAGCAGATCCACTGATATGCCTTGCAGGCCTACTTCTTCTTGTTTTCCCGTCACCTTACCTGTGAGATTGCCTTCTACGACTTGGGTGGGGTCAGGAAATTCTGGTGATTCCTCTATTTGCTCTGTTTCTTTAGAGCAGCCTACGATAATTAATAGGAACAGTATTGACAGCCAGGATAATCTTTTCATTTGTCTTGATTTTGTATAGTTATTAGTAAGATGATAAAGAATGTAAGTCTTACACTTATAAAACAATTGAGAGCGGGAAAGCGTGGCACTGTAAGTCTTTTTTACGGCTACAAGTTGCTAAACAGTATAGAATAGTCTGAAAATGACAAATTGAAACAGTCCAGTACTTCTTGATTGTTGGTGGTTGTTAGGGCTTTATTTCTGTCATTTATACATTGAATTGCTGGTTAGGAGATCGCATACATTTAATCGCCTCCAATAATCATGAACCTCCATTGTCTGAATTAAGATTCATGGGATATCCAGTTTTCAGTAAAACAAGCCTGCCTATATCTCAATAATCACACCGTCAAACCATCCCCAATAGTTACAAAACCGTTACCACCCACCCCCGATTTGCTCATCCTAACAATTCTTCCCATATTTGCCGCAGCTTATAAAGAAAGGTGGAGGGACAGGCCCTTTGATACCTTGGCAACCAGCAGCAATCAGCGATTAAGTATGGTGCCAATTCCTGCCTCGTAAAGAGGAGATATAACAGAAGAAATTCCCACATATCTTAATTCTGACTTTCGACATAGGCGTATAACCTTATAATACGACGTATATGAGCAAGGGAACAGACCAGAAAATCAGCATCCAGGAAGCCATCAAAGACCGCATCCTCGTCCTAGACGGCGCTATGGGAACCATGATCCAGCGCTATAAGCTCACCGAGGCAGACTACCGTGGTGAGCGCTTCAAGGACTTCCATATGGACATCAAGGGCAATAATGACCTACTCTCCATCACCAAGCCCGAGGTCATATTAGCCATTCACAAAGAATACCTGGAAGCAGGTTCTGATATCATCGAGACAAATACCTTTAATGGTACCTCCATCTCACAGGCCGATTACGAGATGAGCGATCTTGCCTATGAGCTCAACTATGCCTCTGCTCAGGTGGCAAAAGCCGCCGCTGCAGAATATACCGCCAAGAATCCGTCCAAGCCCCGCTATGTCGCAGGTGCACTGGGGCCGACCAGTAAGACAGCCTCCCTCTCACCCGATGTGAACAACCCAGGGTACAGAGCCATCACCTTTGACCAGCTGGTGGAGGCCTACTATGATCAGACCAAAGGACTCGTGGAAGGCGGTGTGGATCTGTTACTGATAGAAACCATCTTTGATACACTGAATTGTAAGGCGGCCCTGTATGCTGTCGACAAATACTTTGATGATACGGGTCAGGAAAAATTGCCTGTTATGATTTCCGGTACGATCACGGATAATTCTGGTCGTACCCTCAGTGGACAGACCGTGGAAGCTTTTTGGATCTCTGTTTCCCACGCCAATCTCTTCAGCGTCGGTCTGAATTGTGCTCTCGGCTCCAAGGAAATGAGGCCCCACCTGAAGGACTTGTCCAATATCTCTGACTGCTATATCAGTGCTTATCCCAATGCAGGTCTGCCCAATGAACTCGGAGAATATGATCAGACACCTGAAGAAATGAGTGTCTTCATCAAAGATTTTGCAGAGAGTAATTTTGTCAATATCGTAGGCGGTTGCTGCGGCTCGACACCAGATCACATCAGAACCATGGCCCTAGGTGTCCAAGGGGTGAAGCCTAGAGTGAAGCCTGCACCCTCTAAGCATTCTCAGTACTCAGGTCTGGAACCGCTCATCGTTCGAGAGGAAATGAATTTTATAAATATCGGTGAACGAACCAATGTAACGGGCTCGAGAAAATTTGCGAGACTGATCAAGGAAGGAGATTACGCCGAAGCCATCTCTGTCGCCCAACATCAAGTGGAAGGTGGTGCCCAGATTCTTGATGTCAATATGGACGAGGGTCTCCTCGATTCTAAAAAAGAAATGAAAGAATTCCTCAACATGATCATGTCTGAACCTGACATCGCCAAGCTGCCGATCATGATTGATTCCTCAAAGTTTGAGGTCATCGAAGAAGGACTGAAATGTGTCCAGGGAAAATGCATCGTCAATTCAATTTCCATGAAAGAAGGCGTGGAAGAATTCAAACGTCAGGCTAAGATATTGAGACGTTTCGGGGCGGCGACTGTGGTGATGGCTTTTGATGAGCAAGGACAAGCCGATACGATAGAAAGAAAAGTAGACATCTGTAAAAGAGCCTACGACATTCTTGTCAATGAAGTCAATTTCAATCCGACCGACATTATTTTTGATCCGAATATATTTGCGATTGCCACAGGAATAGAAGAACATAATGACTATGCGATAAATTTCATAGAAGCAACCAGACAAATTAAAGAACTCTGCCCCGGAGCCAAGATCAGTGGAGGAGTGAGTAATATTTCTTTTTCCTTCCGAGGTAATAATGCCGTACGAGAGGCGATGCATTCTGCCTTCCTTTTTCACGCCATCAAAGCAGGCATGGACATGGGTATCGTCAATGCCGGACTGATAGAAGTCTATGAAGACATCCCAAAGGACTTACTCGTACTGGTGGAAAATGTCTTGTTCAATAAAAAACCGACCGCCACGGAAGAACTCACCGATTACGCAGAACGTGTCAAGGGTGGTGGCAAGGTCATGGTGAGAGATCTGAGTTGGAGAGAAGGGACGGTGGAAGAGAGGCTGACGCATTCCCTGGTCAGAGGTATCACGGAGTACATAGAAGAAGACACAGAAGAGTGCAGAAAAAAACATCCTAAAAGTCTCCACGTAATAGAAGGCCCGTTGATGGATGGGATGAATGTGGTGGGAGAGCTATTTGGAGAAGGAAAAATGTTTTTGCCACAAGTGGTGAAGAGTGCCAGAGTGATGAAAAAATCCGTAGCTTATTTGACGCCGTTCATAGAAGCGGAAAAAGATTCTGCAACGGCCAGCAGTAAAGGAAAAATATTGATGGCTACGGTGAAAGGCGATGTGCATGACATCGGTAAGAATATCGTTGGTGTGGTGCTTGCCTGCAATAATTATGAGATCATAGATCTAGGTGTGATGGTTCCTGCAGAAAAAATTATTTCGACCGCTATCACACAGCAGGTAGACATAATCGGATTGAGTGGATTGATCACGCCTTCGCTGGATGAGATGGTCGATGTTGCGGCAGAATTAGAGAGACAGGGTCTGAAGTTCCCGCTCTTGATCGGAGGTGCAACCACTTCCAAGACGCATACGGCACTCAAGATAGATCCCGCTTACTCGGGACCCGTCATTCATGTTCTGGATGCTTCCAAGAGTGTCGGTGTCGCTTCGAAATTATTGACTCAGGAAGAAGGAACCAGCGCGGCTTATGTCACAGAGACCAAAGCAGACTACGATGCCCTCCGTATCGCTAGAGCTAAAAATACCCGTCAGAAAAAAATGGTCTCCATACAGGAAGCCCGTGACAATAAATATCAGATAGACTGGAAGAACGCTGAGCTACCAGCGCCAAAAATGACTGGCGTTAAATACTTCTTGGACTACTCCATAGAAGAACTCTCAGAATACATCGACTGGACGCCGTTTTTCATGAGTTGGCAATTGGCTGGAAAATATCCTGCCATTCTAGAGGACAAAGTCGTCGGCGTGGAAGCCAAGAAACTTTTCAATGATGCCCAGAGTATGCTCCGTCGTATCATAGATGAAAAATGGCTCACAGCCAAAGGTGCTTTCGGCATCTTCCCAGCCAATGCTATAGAGAATGACACCATTCTCCTCAAAGACGAAAAGGGTCAGCCCTTCATGCAACTCAATCAGCTGAGACAGCAAGTCAAAAAAGCCCCTGGTAGACAATATAATTCTCTATCTGATTTCATTGCGCCAGAAGACTCGAAGTTGACAGACCATATGGGTGCCTTTGCGGTAACGACAGGCATAGGCATTGAAAAATGGGTCAAACACTTTCAGGACCAGCAAGATGACTACTCCGCCATTATGCTTAAAGCGTTGGCTGATAGACTGGCAGAGGCATTTGCAGAGCGCTTGCACGAGCGGGTAAGGAAAGATTTCTGGGGCTACGCTACTGAAGAAACTTTAACGAATCAAGCACTCATCAAGGAAGAGTATAAGGGCATCAGGCCTGCGCCAGGCTACCCTGCTTGTCCTGAGCATTCTGAGAAATCAAAACTATTCCGTCTTCTGGATGTACAGAACAGATTGCAGATCTCATTGACTGAGTCTTATGCGATGTATCCTGCGGCGGCTGTGAGCGGTTGGTATTTTGCACATCCGGAGAGTAAGTATTTTGGGATACCGACGATTGCTGAAGATCAGCTCTTGGATTATGTGGAGCGGAAAGGGATGGAAGAGAAGAGGGCTCGGAAGTTGATGGGGCATTTGCTTGCTTAAGGGTCTTTGAAGTGGATGGGTAATTATATGGAATATTTGTGTGGAACCACAAGTCGTAAACCGACTTCTGGGATGAATGAACCTCATCACCAAATTAGAGCTAGGTTTCAGACTAATTCATTTCTTAAAGTAAGATTTTGAATATAGCTGGTTGTTAGTTTCCTATTCTATAAGTACATAAGACAAAATTGTAACCTATGCCGCAATATTCATCAGCTGCCTAGCCTTGGTCGTTTCTATTGTACAGACGAGAATCATGCAAAAGCAATCTCATGCCGCAGTCTGGGTCAGACTTACAACCATATCTTCCATCATATCTCCAGTCAACTCCAAGTTGGCAAAACTAGAATGGTCCTCCCCCATTACGTCGCAATAAGAAACAATTCCAACTAGTCTTTCTCAATAAGCGATTATGGATATACAATTTCATGATTGTAAACGAGACTGAAGAAGTCCCCTTAACTAATAAATATTTTTTGAAGAATATCAAAAGTAGCCATAGCGTTATCTATCTATAAATTTAAAACGTGAAAGTCCTTGGAACCGTATTGTTTACTGCTCTCGTTCTGGTTGTCATCCCTTCCTGGCTGATCACCAGTCCTGTGTTATCTTCCAAGATCAAGGTTGACATACCTGTGGATAAGGATCGTTTATATGGACATGTGAACACATTGACTTCCATAAGCCCTGCAAGAAATCACATCAATATATTTTCTCTTGACCAAGCCGCTGACTATATCTACAAGGAACTGGAGGCATCGGATTGCAGAATGAAAAGGCAGGAATATGAAATCAAAGGTGTGACCTATCAGAACATCATCGGTTCTGTAGGACCTTCTGAAGGACCTCGGCTCATCGTGGGCGCACACTATGACGTCTGTGGGGAGCAAGCGGGTGCGGATGACAATGCATCTGCCGTTGCCGGCTTATTGGAAATAGCGAAGCTTATTCAGTTGCAGCAACCAGACTTAAAACATCGGATAGATTTTGTGGCTTACACCTTAGAAGAGCCACCCTATTTTGGGTCAGACTATATGGGCTCTGCAATTCATGCTAAATACTTATCTGAAAACAATATCGACGTCAAGGGCATGATCTGTCTCGAGATGATAGGCTACTTCTCTGAAGAGAACGGCTCGCAGGATTATCCGATTGGCCTGATGAGAGTCTTCTATCCTGACAAAGGGAATTTCATTGCAGTAATAGGAAAATTAGATCAAGGAAAAATTGTGAGACGCGTCAAGAAATTCATGAAACAAGTAGCCGACATAGACGTTCGATCCATCAATGCACCCCCTTCACTCAAAGGCATAGATTTTTCAGATCATAGAAATTATTGGAAGTATGATTACCCAGCTGTCATGATCAATAACACGGCTTTCTACAGAAATAAGAATTATCATGAAATCTCTGATACGATAGGATCACTTGATTTTGATAAAATGACGGAGGTGGTTCGGGGTGCTTACTGGGCTGTGTTGAATTTTTGAAAAAAGGGCAATGACAAATTTTTTGAAAACCTTGCGTTTCTTGCTTATCCAACAACAAGGACTAATATTTCCCCATTATTGCAAGCTCTCCTTTTCAAGATTATACCATAATTTCTTTCAACAATGACCTTTGTTTAAACTGATCTGCTTATCTATGTAGATATATAAACCAATGTTATGATAGGCAATCCAATATACTTACTAGCTGCTGCACTTATCCCTATGTTCATAGGAGCGATCTGGTACGGACCTCTCTTTGGAAAAACTTGGATGAAACAGAATGATTTTACTGAAGAATACTTGGAGAAGAATGGAAATATGGCATTGATATTAGGTCTGAGCTATGTTATGAGTGTCATCCTCGCTGCTGGTTTATCAGGACTTACTAATCACCAGTCTGGTCTACTACAATTATTGGTAACCCATCCAGAATTTGATGTAGTCGGGTCAGAAGCATATGAGCTTTACAATTCATTCATGGAAAAATTTGGTGATCGGCACAGAACTTTTGGCCATGGCGCTTTTCATGGTGCTCTTGCTGCTATATTACTCGCTATGCCTTTAATCCTGATTAATGGCTTGTTTGAGAGAAAAAGTACAAAACTCATGTTTATTCACATTGGTTACTGGACATTGACCCTGGCCTTAATGGGCGGTGTTATTTGCCAATTTTTATAGCTTCCTATTTTAACATAACCGTTCTATGACCGTTCCATTTATGAATAGTCGTATTACCGCAAAGTATAGTAACTTGGCAGACTAAGAATTACAAGATAGGACCTGACGAAGACATATCACTTAAGCAACTGATTCTGACCCTCAGTGATCATTTCCGTAATCTCCTGCATTCTTGGAAGTTTATTACGTTATGTGGCTTTGGTGCGGCTTTACTGGTTTTCATTCTGAACCTTAACAAACCCAAACTATATCAAGCAGATCTCAGCTTTATGATCAATGAGGATGATGGAGGTGCTCTGGGGAGCATGGCGGCTATGCTCGGGCAATTTGGCCTAGGTATGGGGAGCTCAGAATCCAATCTTGATAAAATAATGGAACTTTCCCGAGCCAGAAGAATTACGCAGGCAGCCCTATTCACTCCAGCAGTCATAGAAGGACAAGAAAAGCTGGTTGCCAATCATATGATAGAATCACTCAAGAGACAAAAAAAGTGGAGCAAGAAAAGTAAAATTCCTTTTCTGAATAACGAAGTGATCCAACTTGAAGATTTCACCTTCTCTCACGACTCGTTTCCACTTTTTAATATAAAAGAAAATAAAGCTCTCAAAAAACTCCACACCTATATGGTCGGTAAAAACAAAACCGGTGGAGCTTTCCAGAGCAGTTTTTCTGAACTCAGTGGCATTATGAATTTCAGTGTCACAACGGATAACCCAGAACTATCCATCATTACTGTAAATAACATCTACGACAAACTAAGCAGTTATTATGTAGAGAAGTCAGCAGAAAAACAAACTGATGACTACAAGCTCATTAAATCCAAATATGATTCCATCCAGACACGACTAAACTCAGTACAATACTCAATAGCAAAATTTGATGATGAAAATCAAGGACTTATCAGACGTCAAGACCAATTGCGCAAAAAACAATTACAAGGAGAAGAACTAAAGCTTGCCTCTATGCTTGCAGAAGCAGAGAAACAATTTCAGATATCACAATTATCCCTCGAAAGCAAAACAGCCTACATTCAAGAGATAGACAAACCCCTGGCGCCACTAAAACCCGTAAGTAAAAGTAGACTATATTTTTTTCTACTAGGTGGCTTTCTCGGTGGGATATTTTCCATAATCTTTATCATCGCCAAGAAGATGATCTTTGACATTCTGAATAGCCCATAATTACTTTCTTTTTAATTCCCCAAAATAATCATATGAAACTTGGCATAATAGGCTATGGCAATATTGCTAAAAAACATCTGGCAGCTGTAGCTGAACTCCCTGATATCCAAGTCACCGCAATTTATGATAAGGTGGACATAGACAGTTTATCAGGCATCAAAACTTTTGAAGATCTGAATGCTTTCCTGAAAGAAGATCTGGATATTATCAGTATCTGTACTCCTAATGGATTCCATCTGGATCACAGCCTTGCAGCTTTAAGTAGAGCTGCAGTGATCTGCGAGAAACCTTTGGCGCTCACCCACGTGGACTGTCAGAAAATAATAAACAGCGCCAGAGAAACCAGTAAAAATGTCTTCTGTACGATGCAGAACAGATATTCTCCAGTCAGCCAATGGCTCAAAAAAATCACTCAAGAAAAATCTTTAGGCGAACTATATCTAGTCAATGTATCTTGCTATTGGAACAGAAATAAAAATTATTATGCTGGATCCGATTGGCGCGGCAAGAGTGCCTTGGATGGAGGAACTTTATTTACACAGTTTTCTCACTATGTGGATACTCTGTACTGGCTGTTTGGAGATATGAAAATCCTGAATGCCAACTTTTCAAATTTTGATCATGATGAAATGATAGAATTTGAAGATACTGGCATATTTAATTTTACCTTGGATTCAGGCGGTATGGGGACTTTCTCTTACACGACCTCATGCTATGAAAAAAATTTTGAAAGCAGCTTGACTCTCATCGGCAGTCAAGGCACAGTCAAAGTCGCGGGACAATATATGGATCGAGTCGAATACTGTAACATCAATGGTGTCGAACCCCCTACACTAACAGCCAACGACAACCTAGCCAACATAAGAGAAGTTTACCTCAATGCCATCGCACACATCAATGGGATAAAGAGTAATGCGTGCTCTGCAGAAGATGGTATGGCAGTCGTAAAAATCATCGAAGAAGTATATAGCTATCGCTAAAACTCCCTTTCTTCATGACCAAAACAAAGTGAAGGGGAGAGATCTATAAATTGTTAACAACATATCTATAAGCAAACCTGCTTTTCTATGATTCAAAGATTTTTAGACTAAGCCCAATATCAAAAAGAAAAGCCTTCTTACTGAATGTCTATGGTCCTTTACCCCATCTACCCAATTTATGCACCCATGTTACTGAATTCTTTTCTGAGGGTCATCCGTTTCACTAATTAACAGTACCGAATCGATTCCTTTTAGAGCAGTGTTATACTCTTGAATATCCCTTTACATCTTCAACACCTAAATGAACCGCATATAATGGTGTACTTGAATTATCATATCAATTCTACAAACGCCTTTTCATCTTAGCAACCAGTTCCGTCTTCCATGGCTCAAACGCATCCTCCAATATCTTCTCTCTTGCCGTCTCTACCAGCCACAGATAAAATCGCAAATTATGTATGCTCGCTATCGTGCACCCAAAAAGCTCAGACACCTTGAAGAGATGCCTCAGATAAGCCTTGGTGTATCGCTGACTGAATTCGGTATCACTATTCGGGTCAATGGGAGAGAAATCCATTTTCCATTTCTCATTCTTGATATTAATCACACCTTCGGAAGTGTATAGCATACCATGGCGGGCATTACGTGAAGGCAAGACACAATCAAACATGTCAATACCCAAAGCAATACACTCCAGCACATTCTCAGGCAAACCCACTCCCATCAAGTAACGAGGCTTGTCCTCGGGCAGAACAGACGTACAAACCTCAGTCATCGCATAGAGATCCTCATGAGGCTCCCCCACTGACAAGCCGCCTATTGCATTGATCTTCCTCTCCTTGGAAGCAATAAATTCACAGGACTGAATTCTGAGATCCTTGTAGACACTACCCTGAACTATGGGCGCAAATATCTGATCATAACCATAATGGGGTGTCGTCTCGTCAAACTGATTGATCCCTCTATCCAACCATCGATGAGTCAACCCCAAAGACTTTTTTGCATACTTATACTCACAAGGGAATGGCGTGCACTCATCGAACGCCATAATGACATCCGCACCTATTACACGTTGAATATCCACTACATTTTCTGGTGTAAACAAGTGTTTGCTGCCATCTATATGAGAGGCAAACTTGGCGCCTTCCTCCTTGAGCTTTCTCATACCACTGAGGGAATAAACCTGATACCCTCCAGAGTCTGTAAGTATGGGCTTTTCCCAAGACATGAACTTGTGCAGTCCGCCTGCTGCTGCAATAACATCAATCGTGGGTCTGAGATAGAGATGATAAGTGTTACCCAAGATGATCTGCGCCTTTATCTCTTCTTCTATTTGCTGCTGAGCGACGGCTTTGACAGTGGCTTGAGTGCCTACAGGCATGAAAATAGGGGTCTGGATAGTCCCGTGATCCGTGGTAAGGGTTCCAGCTCTGGCTTGGGATCTGGAATCGGTATGTTTTAGTTGAAAAGACACTGAGTAGCTTGAATTATAAAAATTAGAGTAAAGCTACAAAAACGAAGGTAAGCAATCTCCAAACCATTTAGGAAGGATCACATTATTACATTGACTAAAGTGCACAAGCGTACTCTGTATACAGAACGAACCAATGACATTCAACTACCCCAGAATTTACTCTTCAGATTTACTCGATGATAACCATTTTCTATGGCGAAGATTATAAGCCCAGCAATATTCTTCGAAGATGTTTTTTCTATCAGGTTGCTACGATGGCCCTCTACTGTTCTAGGACTTATGCATAAGCTGTCTGCTATTTCCTTATTACTTTTTTCTGTACAAATAAGATTCAGTATTTCTTCTTCTCGCTTAGTCAGTGCGACAGTATTCATTCTACTGTTTCTGCCACCGAATTTCATATTCTCCCTGATCAGCTTGACGACTTGATCATTGTAGTGGAAGCCATTTTTGATGACATTGATGATTGTTTTATAGAATTCTTCCGTGGATTCATTTTTGGGCAAGAAGGCAGAAGCGCCCAGTTCTACCATCTTCACTATGAGACCAGGTTCATAATGACTAGATAGAATGATGATTTTCATATCAGGAAATTCTTCCAGAACTTTTTGTGTAGTCTCGACTCCATCCATTACATCCATTTCCAGATCACAGAGTATGACTTCTGGCTTTGGTTGACCAGGTTCTGCCAGCAGCATTAGAAGCTCAGCGCCATTAGCTGCATAAAGGTTGACTGCCATATCATCGTGCAAGTCCAAGAGCATACCCAGACTCTTGCGGATGAGCATCTCGTCATCAACGATGCCTACTTTATACATTTTCTCCATTTTCTGACAGTGTGGGTTTATGGAAAGGTATTGTTATAATAGCTTTATATCCATCTCCATATTGATCGTTCTGTAATGTAAACTGACCATCCAGCAGGCCAATACGTGTCTGGATATTTCCAAGACCTATACCCTTGTAATTTTTATAATCAGCTGATAATCCGTTGCCATCATCCTGATATCTGATTATGATATTAACCGCCTCAGTCCAGGATTTTATAACTATGTTCTCCGCCTCAGCGTGCTTGATCGTATTATTGATCAGTTCTTGTACTACTCTATAGATGTGAATAACCTTAGACTGTTCTATCTGTTCCCACTCATGGGAAATCTGCATGTCTACATCTATGACACCAGCTCTCTCGACACTTGTGGCCAACGCTTGCAAAGCCGTATTAATACCGAACTTTGAAATAGTGGCCGGAAATAACTCGTGAGATATGTTTCTGGTTGTTTCTATGCTGGAGGTTAGAGAATCACTTATCTGATCTATCACCAATAGTTCTTTAGGCTTAAAGGTGGCCAATGATTTCAGAACATTGAGACTGAGGTTCATGATACTTAATTGAGAACCAATATTGTCATGTAATTCGCGGGCGATTCTATTGCGTTCTCTCTCTTGTACTGCCACAGTGTTTTCCAGTAACATCTTCTGCAGGCTTAGTTTGTTGTCGTGAGCTTTTTGCAATTCACTCATTATCCTTCTCTGAGAAGTATTGAATAAGACTATGATGCTCAACGCTATAGCCACCATTATACAAATGCTGACAATAATCAAGTTAAATATTGCGGAGTCATTCATGAGATTGTGCTGAGAGCTTTTTGATATTTTGATCTGGAGTGAATCTGGTAACAAGCAAATATGAAGAAAACCTGAGTGAGCGCATTGAGCAAAGCTCTGATTTTCCACAACTTATTTGCCAGAATAAGATCCATTTTCATCACCTGGTTACTGTAAAGATGAAAGATGATTGAAACAGAAGCATTAAGCAATATGGCTGTGACGAACGTAACTGAAGGTTTAAGGCTGGAAACTTCATAATCTTGATTTCTTAATAGCAATATGTAAATTGAAATAGCTTGAATCATAATGAGTAATTCAACCCCAACCTTGCTATTGCTGTTGAATATGAATATGGATTGCACAAACAAAGAATTTAATACGATAACCACAACTCCTACTATGAGATATGATCTATTAGGAAAATTAAATCCCAAAATCTTATACAGACCTTGGTAAAAACCAGCTAAGATCACAAATTGCAATAAAGTATAAAGATGCAAGCCTGGTAAATTATTTCCATAGTAGGTCCAGACTCGTGCTATGATCTCAAATGCAAATCCAATCCCAATGTAGGTCCCTATCAGCTTTTCGTGAGGTTCAATTTTCTTCCACACTAAACTGTAGCTTACAAACGCAAGAAACGAAATGACAATAGGTACATAAAAACTTAGCTCTTTCACATTTATATCTCTAACTAATCGTTACATGTCGGAGGGCATACATTTGAATAATCAAGTATAACCTCAAAGTTCGGCTGATCTTGGACACTGCAAACTGGAATAAGCATCAATCGGAAACCGTTATCGTCAGCACTTGCCTGACCTTTCCCCAAGTATATCCTCACAGAGTCCACCTCTGTCAGAGATGCCAATTCTTTGATATCAGCAAAAGGAAGTGTAAAATATTCTACAACTTTACCATTGGGTTGTGTTAAGCTATGATCTTCCTGCATCTGCCATCCATTCTTTAATGCAGTAAAAACAGAGTCAGAGATCGAATTCAAAAATTTGAAAGACTGCAAATTCACTGATGCGCAGGGAATTGTATCTTGAGTCTGAGCCTCTGATTGCACTGCACTTGTAATCGCAGCTACTTGTTTTCTCTGGCTGTCGCAAGAAATAAACAAGAGAGACAACACTGCTAATAATAGTATTTTCATATTGTAGGCTTCTTTAAGAATAATAACTCTAAAAATATCTGTGATGAGAAAGTTACACAAATCAGTCTACACTGAATGATTCATAATATCGTGAATCGGCTGAACAGGTCTTTCTTGTAGGCCTTGCTTATTGGAAAGGCCTCACCATTTATAAACACGTAGCTATCATCCAGAGCGCCAATGGCATCTAAATTTACAAGATAGGATCGGTGAATTCTCATAAAGGTCTTGTTATTTAGTACTGATGAGAACTTTTTAAGTGGGACTGATAGTATATGGCGTTTATCTGGAGTCACTACTGTACAGTAGTTCCGAGAAGCCTCTACATATAGTATTTCTTTGATATTGAGACCTATTCTCTTTGTTTTGCCCCTTATGAATATTCTATCTCTGAATACTTTAACATTAAGATTCATTGAGGGAATTTTCAGGGCATCTTGAAGGGGTGAGATACTGGTAGTGCTTCTCATTGTTTGGGGTTTGTATGATTAATGACCTAAAGATGAGGCAAGTGTCACAAAGCACTCAGAGTGGATTTACTTGAAATTAACCAGGTATTTCTACGTGGTTGAGGGTGAGTGCACCACAATTGAACAATAAGACCGTATTACTTCCCTTAATCTATCAATGGTGATATCTTTAATGGATGAACTTCATAAGGATAATCCCTTGCCTTTTCGTTTTAATCCTTAGCTATCCCTCGCATAATTACGGACAGTATGTAAATGGTCATCTAGTCACAGCTAATGGAGATACAATAAAAGGATTGGTTAGACCCTTCTATTCTTATGATCCAGCTATTTTCTTCAAGGCCAATGAAAATTCAAGACGACAAAAATTCAGATCTGAAAAACTGATAGAAATCAGTATCAGCCTCAATGGTCAGGATCAAGTCTTTCATAATTATTATTTGTCCAGATACAAGAATAGCGGTACAAAAGTTAAAAAGTTGCCGAGACATTGCTGGGCTACTAAAATTTACGAATCTCCAGAAATAGAAGCCTTTCTTTTTCCCGAACATAGCGGAAAACACCTAGCAATTGCTGGTATTATAAATGTGGTTTCGGGTACTGTATTAAATCCCTACATTGGCATTGAATTCTACGAGATGACTATGTCTGTAGCCTTATGGTTTCCTAATGACGAGGCCATCATAGATATTTTTAGTCCTCAAAATGGCAAGAAAAACTTAACTAGCAATAAATTCAAGAAGAGACTGAAATATTGCTTAATCAATCGTTGTCTAGCTTTCAGAAAAGAACTGAAACAGCGAAAAGACTATAAAATCACTGATTTAGTAAGTCTATTAGATTTTTACTCCGATACTTGCAGTGAACATTAACTCTGTATCTTCTGTAGCAGAAGGACTGCTCTGATGTCCGTAATCTTAATATTGAATCTATTCAAGTTAAGACATCTATAAGACAGAAGCTCTCACACAAGCCTGTTAGTTTTGGTGTATCGTAATAATCAGCTGAGAAAAAGGATCATCGATAAGAATAAAGCAGACACTACCCTTAAGTTAACCATAGCTAGGCTATTGATTATTACCTCTTGTTAAACTATACGGAAACCATGAATTCATCCAACATAATAACATCTATACTTGTATTATTACTTGTACTAATTAGCTCTATAGGTTCCTCACAAAGCATCGATGATAACTTCTTTGCACAAGCTGATGCATTTTTCAAAAACCATGTCAAAAATGGCCTGGTAGATTATGGCACTCTCCAAGATAATTCTGAGCTAGATAACCTCATCATACAAATAGAATCTGCTGATCTCAGCGCAACAAATGATAATGTACTACAAGCGTTTTACATCAATGCCTACAATCTACACGTCATCAATAAAATTATATCCAACTACCCTACACCCTCCGTTCAAAATAAGGCAGGCTTCTTTGATTCTTCAAAAATAATCGTGGCCAATGAATCCATGACACTTAACAAATTAGAAAAGAAAAAATTACTCAAAGCATATAATGATCCTAGATACCACTTCGTACTGGTCTGCGGTGCTCTCGGCTGTCCACCCATAACAGACTTTGCCTATACTCCTGATTACTTGGAAGAGCAATTAGATCGACAGACTAGCAAAGCACTCAATGATCCTGAATTTGTGAGGACTGGCACAGATATTTTGGAGCTTTCTCAAATTTTCAAATGGTATGCAAGGGATTTTGGAAGTTCTAAAACCAATATCATTTCATTCATAAATAAATACAGAATTAAACAATTGCCTTCTGACAGCAAATTCAAGTACTACAACTACAATTGGTCACTCAACGACACCGCTAATTCTCAAGGCTCATTAAAAAATCCAGCTGGTACAAATTCTTCGAGATATATCGTCTCTTCCACTATCCCAAAAGGAACCATAGAGCTAAAAATCTTTAACAATCTCTATTCTCAACAAACCGGCAGCAATATGCAGCTCACTGATCGTTCTTCCTTTTTCACAACGATAATCAGTGCTTTATATGGGCTAAGTTACAGATTCAATATTGGAATCAATACGAGATATAGAAAAGTAAGAAACAATGCACTCCCTTCTTCTCCTTTTTCGGTTTTCGGAGGTGAAGATATTAATAGTTCAAAAAATTCCAGAAGCGGACTTACAGCTCTAGGACCACAGATCAGGTGGGCACCAGTTCCCGCGTGGTCCAATTTTTCAATTCAGAGTTCTTTTGTGTTTGCTATAGGTCATGATTTAAAAGGAAATGATACACAACCTTACATAGACTGGGATGGGGCCACATGGAATACACAAATTTTTAACGACTTCTCCATAGGTTATAGATTCTCTCTATTTACCCAAATGGATTTTCTCATAGAAGACCTGGGGAAAATAGATAAAGGAAATACCAACAGAGTATCGACACCTGTCACAGCCATATTCAGTTATGTACCCACCACACAACTGACCGTGTACATACTAGGTGGCTACTCTCCTTACTGGCAGAAAGACTTTGATTATTTCTCTCAATATGGAATAGGAAGTAAATACCAATTTACACCTAACTTTGAGCTGGAGTTGTTATATACAGACTTTTCTAACAAATCACTGAATAACTCAGGTGGAAAAGCAGAAACAATTAATCTCGGAGTAAGGTTAAATATAAACTAAGTGCAATTAAATTGAACTCAACTCATTTCCAATTCACTATTGTATTATTACTCATAAGTTCCTTATTGTGTGGTCAAGAAAATACAGCGCCCCTAATATTAAACGAAATCACGTTTCTAGGACTGACCAAGACGAAAGTTATTTATCTCAAAGAACTCATCTTCAGTAAAGAAAAACAGCCCACCACACTAAGTGCCATAGAGAAAGATCTACAAATTCTGAAAAATACACCAGGTTTAAAAAATGTAGAATTCAAGCTAGATACGATTGACAGAGAGATAGGCCTGAATTTCTTACTAGAAGAAAGAATCACTGCTCTACCGAGTGTGAATCTAGGGGGAATCAAAGACAATTTTTGGTTTTCATTAGGTTACGTAGAAAATAATTTTCAAGGCATAGGAGATTTTCTACTAGCCTATTACCAAAATAATGATGGTAGACATTCTGGCCAACTCTATTACAGAAAAAACAGAATAGGCAATAGCCAGTATGGCATGAGCTTCAGTCTCAACAAGTGGGCATCCATAGAGCCGCTCTTTTTCAGGGAAGGCACCTTTGACTACCTTTATGATTTCACCTCATTTACAGTAACAGGAATAAGAAATATAAACCAACGAGGTAATGTAGAAATTGGTTTGAATTATTTCGTGGAAAAATACAGCTTGATTGTTGACGATATTAGTGAGTTTATTCCTTCTCCAACCAAGCTCACTCAACCCAAATTACTCAATTCCGTCAAGCTGACCTGGAACAGACTGGACTATGATCTTTTCTATCTCAAAGGCCATCAATCCACATTGAACTTTCAAAGCGTCTTTACCTTTGAAGACAAAAGCTTGTTTACCAGTTTCGCTTTTGAAGATAAATTATTCTTCCTACTGAATAATAAATTAAATCTTGCCACACGATTTCGATTTGCCATTGCTACAAATAATGAATCCCCCTTTGCGCCATTCGTAGTCGATAGCCATATAAATATCAGAGGAGTCGGCAACAGAATAGACAGGGGCACTGCTCAGATAATTCTAAATTTAGAATTGCGTTATACGACTTTCCAGAAAAAAAACTGGGGATCCCAACTCATAGTGTTTACTGACTCTGGAACTTGGAGAAATCCTGGAGGAGCACTAAGTGATCTTTTTGATACTTCAGAGTTCAGACAATTTGTAGGTGGCGGTGTCAGGCTCATCTATCAGAAAGTCTTTGGGGCGGTGATCAGATTGGACTATGGTATTGATGCATATAATCCCAAGCAGCGTGGAGTGGTGCTAGGACTCGGTCAGTATTTTTAAGTCACAATCTTGGCATTAATTAGCGAAGTGATAAAACCTTAAAAGTATTCACTGGTTTTTTTACTTGAACCAAAAAAAATCTGTCCGCAGATTTGATTTCATTTGTAAAGAGAATAGAGTAATTTCCGCTATGAAGAGATTTCCTGCCAAGTTGCTTCTTTTCGGTGAATACACGGTCATCAATGGAGGATCTGCGTTGGCAATTCCCTTCTCCAAGTATTCTGGGTGCTGGAAACAGCAAGAACAGTCGAGTCTAATCCCTTTCTTCGAGTATCTAAAAACTCTGAATGGTTGCGATGAGAGCCTCATAGATCAAGCTATAAAACAGAATTGGGTATTTGCTTCAGACATTCCTTTGGGGTATGGTCTAGGTAGTTCTGGGTCGCTGAGTGCGGCCGCTTACGACGCCTTTTTTACCATGAAAACTACCGAGTTATTAGATTTGAAAAATCTATTAGCTGAGATAGAATCATACTTTCATGGCAAGAGTTCAGGTTTAGATCCCTTGACCTCCTACACTAATAAAGCCGTTCATATTGAAATAGGTCAGATCAATACGATAGCACCATCTCCGCTTCCAGAGCAATTAACCCTCTACGATAGTGGGATCCCACGCAATGGCAAGCCATTCATCAAGTACTACTTGGATAGGCTCGAACTGGATAAAACCTTTTATAAGATCGTTTCTACTTTGAGTAAGCTCAACAAGTGCATAATCAGAGAATTCGTCAACGGAGAGGATGTTTCACAGTCGTTTTTTGAGATTAGCAGCTTGCAATATGAGTTCTTTCAGAATATGATACCCGAAGCTGTGTTAAAGGATTGGAAAAGAGGTTTAGACAGTGGCCAGTATGCCATGAAGCTCTCTGGAGCTGGGGGTGGCGGTTACTTTCTGAGATGGGATGCCAGCACATAGACACTAAGGTCACCGGTTAAAAAAATTGAAAAAGGGGGCCATTAACACAATTTCACTTGTATCAGCCTTTTCATCATTGATTTTTTTTGCACGCCCAACATGTATACCTAATCGTTCACAAGATAGTGAGCTTAAATCAGTAGTCTGATTTTGCGTCAACAGCAGGTTTGAAGTATCACTCTGGAAATTCACAAGATAGTGAGCTTGAATCAGTAGTCTGATTCCGATCACCTCTAAGTAAGTATGAAGTATCGGTGCACGGCAATGCTTTTCATTAGGGTATTAGAACTAATCAATCATGTGGTAAATCAGTCCACGCTAGAAGCCAGGTATAGTTTGAAATTTGGATATTCTGCGGAAATAACATCATACTTCTCTGGTCTGACAGGCATGCCTCGATAAAATGCCTTTATCTTGGCATAGGGGGCAGAAGATTCTGCCAGCTCTGCTTGCAGTGTCTGCACTTCTTCGTAAGTGGAAAAAATTCCTATATAGTATTTATTATCAGCTAGAGGATCAGATTTTCTGATGTAGATGTTATCATACAATCTCAGCACTGCATTCTTGTATATGTGATTTGAAGTTGCAATCTCTACAGAATAATATAATTCCTCCCTGACTTGTGAGAATAGTTCGTACTTAGTATCAATTGCATAGTGAGGTATGCCAGCTGTATCTATATTATGCGAGGCCAATACGATACCTTCCCTGTCTATTATTTCAAACTCTATACGTTTGTTATACGATAAGTACTCTGTATTCAAAACACCTGATATTTCTGGTCTGGCCATAGGGTAATTAGCACAGACACTTTCTATACTTATTTGACTTTTGGGAATATTGTTCTCTAATAGATATCTACCTAGATAATTAGCTCGCTTAAGTGTATTGTATTGCATGAATTCTGGCAAGCCAGGCTCTAGATGATCAGTATGAGCGATGATGTGCAGATGATGGTCTCTGTTAGCCTTGAGGTAGGCCAGCAACTCCTCCATCTTAGCTTTATTGACCTTATTCATAAGGTCATGTCTGTCTTGATAGAGCAAAGCATATTTGATCTTTTCACCGGAGATAGGCTGCACTTTGGGTAATGAATTTTGTTTTTTTCTTGCTGTCTGCAGATCATGCAATGGAGATTCTCCAGATTCCTTATCAGGTATGCTCGAGTTACTTGTGAATGCTGATGGCTCGGCTTTTTCAATTTTTTGTTTTGCCTGTGCCTCTTCTACCTCCTCCGCTATTTCTTCTTCATCGACAACTTGCTCAACTACTTCTTGCTCCTCCACCTTTTCCACAACATCTGAGACAACTTCAGTAACGTCTTGCTCCTCTGCCAATAAATCTTCTTGCTCTACAAGAACTTCTTCAACATCATTCTCAATTTCCTCTATCGTACTAGTAACTTCAGGCTCTTGTTCCACTTGGGTCGGCTCTTCTTGTTTTGAAAGCTCTACCGCGCTGAAAATTTCTTCATTTTCTTCTAATTCTGCAGAAATCAGAGAATCTGCTCTCAAAGCTTCTTGCTCTATGAAATCTTCATCTAATAGCTCATCTTCCACAAGTTCATCTTTAATCTCTTCAACATTGGATTGCTGGGTCGTTTTTGTTTGTTCTTCTTTAAGTGCCAGTCTCTCCTTCAGTTTATCCAAATGACTCTCAGTCGGCTCCGCTGCTTCCGCAGCAAGTGGTTCTGCATCAGGAAAAAGTTCCTTGAAATAATCTTTGACGTAAGAGAGCTGTCGCTTGTCACGTTCTGGCATAGGCTTGGGATCATTCATATAAACTAGATACAGATCATATGCACCTTCTCCAGTTTTACGATCAGAACTCATGATGGCAGTCTGACCATCTTGGTTCATTCTGAATTGCAGATCATTGCCAGGACCATTAATGGGTTGCCCTAGATTAGTTGGTTGCTGAGCTATGCTCAGCAGGTTGTAATAATAAACATCAAATCCACCGTAGCAATAAGGCTTGTTAGTACTGAAATATAGATAGTCGCCAGTTGTAGCATAACAAGGGCTACGTTCGTCGTATTTGGAATTAATAGGGATGCCTGCATTGATCGGGTCGGACCAGATACCGTTTTGGTAATTAATCGTAAAAATATCATAGCCCCCATATCCACCTAGGTCCTTGCTCGCAAAAGCAATTGAGTTATGATCCAGTATCTGGATATCCATAGCACCATCTATGATATAATCTGGCAGATCGATAAAGTGCTGCTGGTCTTGATCATCGAAAGTGGAAACGTGAATTTTAGTTACTGGTTTTTCCCGCGGGGCTGTTGCGTACAACATACTCAGACCGTTAGTGCTGACATCCATCCCATATTGATCATCGTTCGTATTGATCGTAGCTTCAAAGTCTTGATTCTCTTGCCATTCACCTTTGGCATTCAATTCGTAGGAAAAAACATCCATATCCTTGAGATTCCTATTGGAGGTGAAGTAATAGACATTCCCGTATCGAGGACTCTGGATGGGATAGAGCTCATCGTAATAAGTATTGATCTCTGGACCAAAATTTCTTACAAATGCTTGCTCTTTGGAATTTTTCTGGAGTGATGCATAGCTGCAATTTTTAAGCTCTCTAAGAGCCACCTTGGCTTTGGAATCTTTCTCTCCAATCTCTTTGACGTATGATTTGTAAAAGAATGCGGCTTCATCATAATCCTCCATATGATGCTTGCATTGTGCCATCATCCAATAAAGTTCTATATCTCTATTGCCCAGTTTTTTTGCTTGTGTAAAATGATGTACAGCTTTATCCAACATATTAAGCTTAAAAAAGCCTTCCCCCCTTTTTGCTAAGAGCTTTTTATCGGACTTGAGACTTTCTACCAAGCCGTATTTATTCACAGCCGTTTTATAGCGCCCATCTTTCCACGCTTGGTCTCCTTCCTTACGCAGACTTTGTGCTTGCAGATTCTGCAGCAATCCACTGACTATGATTAAAGTCAGAAAGAGGGTGAATTTTTGGACGAAAGTTTTCACTCTGTCTATAACGTCGTTTTTAGTGATTATAGTGGTCTATTGATATCAAAATTTTCCATGTAATCCGCGACTCTTCTCACAAATGACCCGCCGAGGAATCCATCCACGACCCGATGATCATAGGAATGTGATAAGAACATCATCTGTCTTACTGCGATCACATCACCGTATTCTGTCTCCAGGACAGCTGGCTTTTTCCTGATGGCTCCCGCAGCAAGGATGGCCACTTGCGGTTGATTGATAATAGGCGTACCCATTACATTTCCAAAGGTTCCCACATTGGTCAAGGTAAATGTACCGCCTTGGATGTCGTCTGGTTTTAACTTGTTAGCTCGTGCACGTCCTGCAAGGTCATTGACTTTTGAGGTCAGGCCGGCAAGATTAAGATAGTCTGCGTTTTTGATAACCGGTACGATAAGATTTCCAGTCGGTAGTGCAGCAGCCATCCCTATATTGATGTCTTTGAGTACCTTGATTTTATCCCCATCCACTACTGTGACATTGACCATCGGAAAATCCTTTATGGCTTTAATGACCGCTTCCATGATTAATGGCGTAAAAGTTATTTTCTCCCCGTATTTCTTTTGATAAGCTACTTTATTGGCATTTCTCCAGTTCACCATATTTGTCACATCCGCCTCTACAAACGAGGTCACGTGAGGAGAGGTTTGCTTGGACATGACCATATGATCCGCAATCAATTTTCTCATGCGATCCATCTGTATGATCTCGTCACCACCGCTTACAGAGCTAGTTGAGTTGCTACCCGCTGAAGGTGCAGCATTAGACACCGCTCCACTAGCAGTCGATGTTGCTCGAGCTGGTGTGACTGGAGCACTGCCTCGTTGACTGATATAATTGAGTATGTCTTTTTTATTCACCCTGCCATTGGCTCCTGAACCAGCTATGCTTTCCAGCTCTGCAAGAGATACATTCTCATTCTTGGCGATACTTTTGACCAGTGGGGAATAGAATCTATTGGAGTTGTTAGTGGAACCATTCCGATTCGTTGAGTTACCATCAGTTGAGCTGAGGCTGGCATTTGCCGAGCTCTGAGTGGCAGTGGTAGCGGATGCCGCAGCCGGGGCTGGCTCGGGGGGTTTGGCAGGAGCTACTAGCTGAGGAGCCGGTTCTGCTTTCTGAGTTACAGGTTTTTGTGCCGTTGGCTCTGAATCAGCCATTTCACCACCTTCTGTTGCTATGAGTGCAATTACAGTTCCTACTGGTACCACGTCATCCACCCCGAAAAGTATTTCGGTGATGACCCCATCGACTGGTGATGGAATTTCAGAATCTACCTTATCTGTTGCTATTTCAAGGATGGTTTCATCCTCTTGTACTTTGTCACCTACCTTCTTAGCCCAGCTCAGAATGGTAGCTTCCATAATGCTTTCACCCATTTTGGGCATGATGAGCTCTACTTTAGCCATAGTTATATCACTTTCAGTTTTAGGAGCTCCAAAGGTACTGCATTTATTACTTTGCCCTTAAGAATACAGACTATTCTGTTTTGACAAATGGTAGTGATAAGACCTTATCCACTGTTTCTACAAGTAATACATAAGGGCCTGCAGATAATCCCTCCAACTCAAATCCCTCATCAACCCTTGGAAACTGCCATTTTCTGAGCAGATTTCCTTGAAAATCCACTATGAAGGCCGATACGGCCTGTACCTCAACTTGGCCCTCTGATTGCAAGTATAGCTTATTGATGACCGGATTAGGATAGAGAGAATAATCAGATTCTCTACCTGGCTCTGATATCGTATTCAATAATCCGACGCCTACTCTTCCATTGACCGTAGTGAAATCCATACCGGAAGTATCCTGGGCTGTTAGCTCCGTGAACTCCAGTATCGACAACTTAGATTCTGGTGACAAAAACTTGTAAGTCAATGTCCCCTGCGGACCACCCCCTATGCCGCCCATATCTCCTGGATCTCCTCCCAAAGCTCCGAGAAACAAAGAGGCGTCTAGCCAGATAATCTGTCCGAATACCCCCAAGCCTATATCTATTGCAAAGTCTGTGGAATCAATCTGTTCCACCTTGAGCACTTCTTGTTCCACACCCATAAAATCCAAAGTACCCCAAGCTGTTGCTGTTTCTTTCTTATAAATCCTGGATGTTAAGCGGATGGAATCCAAAGTAGCACCGGGAATCGGTAATTCCAATGAGTCCAAGCCCGGTATAATACCAGCATCTATCACAAATGGCAAGTTAATGCGATCTTCTATAATGCTACCCAACGACATCGGTACAGATCGGAGAACAAATGGATCTGGAAAGGTCTGAGCATTGAATTCAAACCCAATGAAATCTGCGCCACCCACTCCTACTATTTCCAAAGTAGAGTCCGTTCTTATCCCAGCTGTTGCAAATGCTACTAAGTCATAGCTGAACTCAGCCTCTGGAAAATCAGCTTGCAGAGCACTATCTGGCTGTGCATAGCTTTCCTGTACACTACCTGTCAACTCTATACCATCAAAGCTCCAACTAAGATCTTCACCCTGATCCCGATAAGTTTGGTTGCCTTGGTAATCCATAAAAGTCTCATATTCCAGCACATCCAGTGGTTCTGGCAAGGTCTGCTCACCTATGGTGACTTGTGCATTGATATTCAGAGTGAATAAGCAAGCTGCAATTAAAACAATAGTAATTCTCATCAATGTATATATTTTAAGTAAGTCGTGGCTAAGAGGGGAAAGGTCAAGTTACTAATTAAATGGTAATTTATTAAGTCTAATGTGTTGAACTCGATGTTTTAATGTGGCTAGGCTATTTTAATATTCGCCTAATTAATCTAATGAAAAGCTCATGCAAATGGTTCTAAGTTAATATCCTGTGCCACCTCCATAACCAGCAACAAGGAGTCAACCGAAAGATCAGAAATCAACACTATCATTCTGATTATTTGCTGTTCCATGAGTACATACAACAGTCTTGCAATCTATTTGTTATGATAACCCCAGAACAAATTTTCTCAACGCATTCATCGCCGCCATGGAAGTGTACTGTATGTTTTTCAGTCGATCCTTGGTTAGTTGCAGTTTGTAGGTTCTGATATCCTCTTTAGTGCCCCATGCCATCCATATGGTTCCTACGGGTTTGTCAGGCATCCCGCCACCTGGGCCTGCGATTCCTGAGATGGCTACCCCCAGATCGGTGCCGAATTTTTCCAGTACACCGCTCAGCATTTCCTTGACCGTTTCTTCACTTACAGCTCCGTGATTTTCCAGAGTAGCCGCGCTGACGCCGAGCAAGCTTTTCTTAGGTGCATAATCATAAGCGATGATACTGCCGTGATAGAATTTTGAAGAACCAGGGACTGTGGTGAGTTGGTGTGCCAGATAACCGCCTGTACAACTTTCAGCAGTAGATAGTTTCAGATTTTTTTCCACGAAAACATCTCGTAAGGCTTCCCCTATAGTGGTAAAATCATACCCATAGATAAGCTTAGGAATCTTCTCTGCAATTTTTATGACCAGGCTTTCAACTTCAGCGGATTTGTCTTCAGCGTGCTTAGCAGTGAGGCGAAGCTTGACAGAACCCAAGCTCGGCAAGAAAGACATGGTTATATAAGGTGGAAAAGTGTCTAGAATATCATGAATGGATTCTGCAATTCTGGATTCGCCCATACCCACAGTCTTAATGGTCCTGTGGTATATATGAGAATCCGGTTTTCTGAGCTTAGCCAATTCGGGCAGAAAACTATTGGAAAAAATCCATTTCATTTCATAAGGGACTCCAGGCATGGATAAGAGTAATTTTCCATCTTTCTGAAAGAGCATGCCAGGGGCAGTACCCATCTCGTTCTTAAGGGAAGTTGCAGCTCTAGGCATATAACATTGCTGCCTATGCGCCTCTAAGAAAGGGATGCCTCTACGCTCAAAGAAAGCCGCTATCCGATCCGCTAAGGATTGGTCAAAATAAAACTCTGAGCCCACATAAGCTGCCAGAGCTTTCTTGGTGATGTCATCCTTGGTAGGGCCCAGTCCTCCTGTCATTAATATTAAATCACTATCAAGTCGTGCCAGATCCAGCGCCTTGTGTATATCGGCTTCCTTATCAGGGATGCTCAGAATACGTTTCACATCTATGCCCAACAAAGTAAGCTCATTGCCCAACCAAGCAGAATTAGTATCGACTATCTGCCCTATCAATATCTCATCTCCTACAGTGATTATAGTTGCATTCATATGGGCTGCAAGGTAAATGAATGATTTTACCTAGTGGAATTATTGAAGTCGTAAACCGACTTCAGAAATGAATGAACCCCACAAAGTCAGAGGTGGGAGTCTACTATAATTTCAGCTATCAGATCACATATTTCAATTCCCTGAAATTAAATTGTCTCTCCTCATCGCCCACTGACATCCTTAGTTTGCCTGCTTCAGTCACGCCAAGTATCTTTCCTTGAAATCTCATATCCGCCTCTTCATACTCCGAAAACTGATTCCTTCTATATAACAGGTTTTCATACAAGGATCTTTGCCTTTCAGGATAAGTCTGGCTGTTGCTCAAAAATAGTCCTAGCATAGCTCCGAGTTGCTGCAGTAGTGGCGACAGCGCTAAAGAGTCACCCACTACCTGACTCAATGAGATCGGATTGGGCAAATCAGCAGGAAAACTTTGCGAATTGATATTCATACCAATTCCCAGTAAGCAGGTAGATATCTTATCCCCCTTTAGGACATTCTGTATGAGTATTCCGGCTATCTTTTTATCCCCTATATAGATGTCATTTGGCCACTTGATGCTGATTTTTGGCGTAGAGATGGATTCCAGCTGTGATTGTACCAGTTGGTGTATGGCCAACGTGAAGGCGATATTGATCCTGAATTGCTCTTTGGCCGGAAGGCTGATATCCTGCCATATGAAGGTGCAAGTGAGATTTTCTCCCTTACTTGAATACCAATTTCTGCCAATTTGTCCTCTCCCTGCGGTCTGATTGTACGTATATAGGCAGAGATTCTGCTTTGGGTCTGTATTTGATGAGAGACTCATAGCATATTCATTGGTCGATGAAACTTCATCCATATATATGAATCGTGGAAAGTGGACTGTTATCATGGGCGAATTCTATGGGAGCACTATTTTACTTAACTTTGAAAGAGATAATACTGATTAAATTTGGATAAAACCACCGTTAACCCTAATACTGAAAGCATGACCACAGCGCTGGACCTGATCATAGACAGCATTCAGGATACCAAGGGTCAGAACATTGTAAAATTGGATTTGAGACATTTGGATGAGGCTTCTTGTGATTATTTTGTCATTTGTGAAGGTAATTCTACAACTCAAGTAAGCGCCATAGCTGGTAATATTGAAAAAACCATTAAAGACGAATTAGGTCTATTACCATACCATACTGAGGGAAAAAATTCTTCAACCTGGGTACTGGTAGACTATTTTGACGTGGTCGTCCATGTTTTCTATCCTGAAACCAGAAAATTCTATGAACTTGAAGAGCTATGGAGTGATGCCAAAGCCACGGAGTACCAGGACATATGAGTTGAACTCAATGAGCTGAATTCTGTTTTTACAAATGTGATAGTACGTAAGAGACATAAGATATAAATGAGTAAGAAAAATAAAGGCGAACAGCCGAAGAAAATCAACCTTAATTCTTATTGGATTTATGGTCTGATCATATTCCTCATCCTAGCGATGAATGTGGTCACACTCATAAATGGGAAGACTACTGAAATATCCCTGAGTGAATTCAAGGATATTGCGCTGAAAGATGACATAGAGAAAGTCAAGGTGATAAAGAATGAAGAGGAGGTCCGCGTCTATCTCAAGGAAACAGCCTTAGTCAGTTATCCTAAAATAAAACAGAATCGCTATAATAAAGCACAGCCGCATTTTTCATTCAAGTATGGCAGTCTGGAGGGATTCGAAAAAATCATAACAGATCTAGGTGATCGAGGTATCAAGATAGATCCCATCTATACCACCGAAGTGAATTATCTAGGTCAGATTCTCAGCTGGGTATTACCTTTTGCCATCATTATAGGACTGTGGGTTTTCTTTATGAGAAAGGTGGGTTCTGGTGCTGGTGGTCCAGGCGGTCAGATATTCAACATAGGAAAATCAAAGGCTACGCTTTTTGATAATTCCGATTCCAAGGTCAATGTCACCTTTAAAGATGTAGCAGGCCTGGAAGAAGCCAAGGAAGAAGTCATGGAAGTTGTAGACTTTCTGAAAAATCCCAAAAAGTACACTTCTCTAGGGGGGAAAATTCCCAAAGGTGTACTACTGGTGGGTCCTCCGGGAACTGGTAAGACCTTATTGGCCAAAGCCGTCGCAGGAGAGGCTGGCGTACCTTTCTTTTCCATCTCGGGTTCAGACTTTGTGGAGATGTTTGTCGGAGTAGGTGCTTCTAGAGTAAGAGATTTGTTCAAGCAAGCCAGAGAAAAAGCGCCATGCATCGTCTTCATAGATGAGATAGATGCCATAGGTAGAGCTAGAGGAAAAGGCGCCGTGCAAGGTGGTAACGATGAAAGAGAAAACACCTTGAATCAGCTACTCGTCGAGATGGATGGATTCTCGACTGACAAAGGTGTTATCCTGATGGCTGCTACTAACAGACCTGACATATTGGATAAGGCCTTGTTGCGACCCGGAAGATTCGATAGACAGATAGGTATAGACAGACCAGACCTGGTGGGTAGAGAAGCCATTTTCAAAGTCCACCTCAGAAACATAAAAATTTCAACTGAAATCAAGGCAGAAACGTTGGCAGAAATGACACCAGGCTTTGCTGGAGCCGATATCGCAAATATATGCAATGAGGCAGCGCTGGTTGCTGCAAGAAGAGACAAGAAAGCAGTGGAGATGGAAGACTTCAATTATGCACTAGACAGAGTCATAGGTGGTCTAGAAAAAAAGAATAAGATCATCTCCCCTAAAGAAAAAGAAATCATCGCTTATCACGAGGCCGGCCATGCCATCTGCGGATGGTTCCTGGAGTATGCTTCTCCATTGGTCAAGGTCACCATCGTCCCCAGAGGCGTAGGGACATTGGGCTATGCTCAGTATCTACCCAAGGAAGAATACATCACCAGAACAGAAGCCATGCTGGACAGGATGACCATGACCCTGGGCGGTAGAGCTGCTGAAAGAATCGTATTCGATAAAATCTCCACGGGAGCACAAAATGATCTCGATCAAGTCACCAAGATGGCCTACTCGATGGTTGCCGTTTTCGGTATGAATGATAAAGTGGGCAATGTTTCATTTCATGGCATGTCCCAAGATAATTTCAACAAACCTTATTCAGATGAGACTGCTACACTCATAGATGACGAAGTGAGGTCCATCATAGATAAACAATATATCGCTGCTCAAGAATTGTTAAAGACCAGAAGAAAAGAACTCGACATACTCGCTAGCCAGTTATTGGAAAAAGAAGTACTGCTTAAATCTGATGTGGAGCGGCTGATCGGGAATAGACCTTTTGAGACAGAGCCCATTTTCACGCCTGTAAAACCTAATGGTAAGAACGGAAAGTATAGTGAGCTTTTTGACGATGAAACTGAAGAAGTCAAGGCCTAAGCTCGTTCCTTTGGGATCAATCTTATGAAATCACAAGTCACAAATGTCTGTCTGCTATTACTGATCTTTATCGGACTAGACTCCTGTCTGTTGTTCAAGCCCAAGACGGCAGGCCTTAATTCTGTAGAGCGCATAGAAAAGAAAATAGATTCTCTCACCAGCGAGGCTGTCATCAAGAACATGGCAGAGAAAGCAACGGAAGGTGTTGTTTCTGGCCTCGTGACCAAACATTCGGATGAGGAGATAGAAAAACTGGGTAAGGCTCTCGGTGAAATAATTGCAAAAGAATTGACTGGCGTTTTCCAACGTATAGACACCAGAACACCAGGAACAAAATTTGCCAAAGGAGTCACCGATTCCCTGATCAACAAACAACTGGAACAAGACTTACTCGAGCTCATCAATAATGCCGTCGCACAAGCTGATGGAAATTTAGAAAGCACTATCCAAAACATAGAGGCTAATATAAAATCTGGTCTTGATGGCATTTCTCTGAATCTCGATACCAATGCGGCTGCTCTGGAAGAAACCATGCTTAAGGTAATGTCCAAAAAATTACAAGACAGCCTCAGTGGATTTCTGACTACCGCCATAAGCAATGTGCAACTGAAACATTTCTCCAAGAGCCTGAGTACGGAATTGCTGAGCCGGGAATTCAGAGATACACTGGAAGAAATCGTACTTGACATCCGAGAGAAAGTATCCATAGATGAGCAAGTAACATTCTACTATAAGGTTGCTAGGAATAATTTTGTGCAAGCTGCATTGTTCATAGCCCTGCTTGTACTCATCGTCTCCTACATGAATGGGCAAATCAAAAAGATGGGGAGGAACAACACGATGTCGGATTTGCTGGACCGAGATCCACAACTCAAGAAACAGATTGCCGAGTTAATCAAAAACAGGGAACGCAAAGATTGAATTTTACTTCCTTCTGTAATCTTACTCAGTCAGAATATATTTTAATTCACCGCACTATCAAGTCATTGAGGAATTCCACCTCGTATTCTCCGACGGTTACTTCTATGTGATCAATCCCTATGCCACTATGATAAGGTTATGTAAAAGTAAGTGCCGTTAGTCAAGATGGCCATGGACGCATCAGGAGTTCAATGTCTTTCTGAATTCCACTAGCCGTGATGGGTATGATTGTGATCCCTTGGTAGCTGCTTGCTCTACCTGTTCGTGGATATTATCAATGATCTGTTGATCTTAATATGACGGAGGATCTAGTATTAGAAAAGCAATCCCAATACTTGCATTCTGTGACCAAGCTAGCTCTTCAATGGCAACGCTTACACCTGTATGTACTGCCCAGAGTAATCGCCACCGCCTCCCGCTGACTGGGCGGCAATGAAGGAAAGCGATTCATTTAGATTATCGGTAAAATCAGATTTTCTCACCAGATAATCATCTCCCTCATCCCTATAGAAGATTGTGGAAGTTCTGATGTTCAATCTATTATTGCTTAACTCTACTCTTCTGATGACATCTTGCAGATCATCCTTGATGAATTCAAGTTCATCAGACATAGAACTGGTCGCATCAATTATAAATGAGAAATCAACCGTTTGACTAGCAAAAGAAGAACCTGGGACTATTAACTCCAAAACGCCTTGGTCATACAATTGTACAGCCTTATTGGAAGGTTGGCCATCTATGAAAATTGTATAATCTTCCATATTACTTATAGCGAAACCTTCAAATGGATCTATCCATAATTCTGCTCTTCCCAGATTGTCTGCCCGGGCCTTGCATATAGTTTTAGTGCCAGATTGTGAACCCAGTGTAAGTTCTAGCTTTGCATCTACACTTGGTTCACCGCATGAATCAGTAACCATAACTGCAATCCTGGATTCAGTAGCGATTCCCCACTTGTTCTCAAGGGGACTGAGAAGAATATGGTTTTCGGTATAAGCACTTTTAGTTACCTCTCACCTTTATTCATAGGACTTTGGAGGTACAAAGCTCTTCACTATAAGCTCTTGTCGGGTGGTGGGCAATGTGGAGGGCAAGTAGCAGAAAAATCCAAGATCAAGTTTGTATCTAAGATATCATTTCCATCACTGTTCACACCTACGACGACGAGTTGTTGTCTAAATGCACCTTACTCTTCTTCAAATGCATAATACATACGTAATCCAATGCACCCTGGTTGAGTGAGAACTTTCTGAAGCTTGTTCGATCCAAAGAAATGAGAATTTACTGGTCCAGTACCTGGTAAAGTCTTGTAATTACTTACAAATTCTTTGGCTTGAGTCAGAGAAATGAATTGGCCAGTGTTAGCGTCGAATAGTCATTGTGTTGAGATTTGAGAGTAAATGTAGAATACTCCCTTGAAGTAAATCTAATGAATAGCTAAGAAAAGAAATGAATACGTAGAAATACTTGTTTCACTATTCTATATACAATGAACGGACAATTTAAATCTAGTTAAATAACTGACAATCAGGTATATACAGTTTCACATACTGGATACTCTCAACTATTTTCATTAAATAAAGCGATACTAAAATGTCCAGTTATCTGAACTAAAAAAATGTAAAGAGATGACAGTAAATCAACTCTTTACATGAAAACACTGCGACTACATACCGTCAATTTCGTCGTCAATAATAAAACTCAGTAACCATTCGATGACACTCATCTTAATCGATTTAAGGTATCCGTCCGAGCAACTACATATTGAAGTTCTGTGGTAAGAACTGTTCTAACTCTTGAATACTAGACTGGCCTATGTTTTCAAGTGTATGCTTCAGCCATTGATAAGGGTTTATGTCATTGGCTTTACAGGTTGCCATGAAGCTGTACATGATTGCAATTCTCTGAGCAGCCTTGTGTGATCCCGCAAATAGATAATTCTTCCTTCCCAGTGCCAGTGGTC
>Ga0209187_1000740_pt1 | contig 49079 bp, 43 predicted proteins | sample BantaG_FD_187430 | JGI IMG/M metagenome (GOLD analysis project Ga0209187, IMG submission 187430) | Marine algal microbial communities from Bantry Bay, Ireland - BantryBay_4 metaG (SPAdes) (version 2) | ecosystem: Host-associated > Algae > Red algae > Unclassified | place: Bantry Bay, Ireland...
TCAACAACTTGAAATCGAAGTCTTAAGCTTCATAGAACTGAACGAATTTAACGTAGAAAAAAGAGGGGATTATCAATGCGCTGCACTGAGTGTAATCGAAGTGTTGACGAAATCTAGGTTTCTGCGTGTATAATAACCTTATACCTCTCTTTGGTTCTTTATGATTAATTTATCTAATTTAGTGAAATGCTAAGTTAAGCCGTGTATAATTAATTGCTTTGGCAAGTGCTTATTTGGAAAATTCCTTCGGAATTTTCTCGGGTTCGTATTTGTTTACTAAATTAGTTGCTTAACCACGCAACTAACCATACACAATCACGTTGTATGCAATATCCCAAAAACACCACGCTGAAATAAATGTCTAGTTTTAAAAAGAACAATTTAGATAAAATAAAGTCATTCATTCTGAACTCGGAAGAAATCGAAATTGACAAAGACGACAAAGTGAAACTAATCAAAATGATTAGACCGACTATCGGAATTAAAACCAACTCGACTGATGATGAAAACATAAAAATTGGAAAGTCTAAAATTGGTGGAAAACCTGATTTACCTAAAGATTTTCAATGGCCAAGAGCAAATGGTAAGCCAATGCTATTTTGTGCTCAATACAACCTTTCTGAATTGACAAAATTTGACCAAGAAAACATCTTGCCTGAAAAAGGTTTTTTCCACATTTTTTTAAGTCTTGATGAGAAATGGAAAGAGTTTAATGGAGTAAATCAAGACTACAAATTTATATTCAGCGAAACAGAAGATGTTTTTAGATGGGAATTCCCAAATGAACTTGAGGAAATCAGACATTTTAAATCTTCAGTTATTGAATATTTTGAATTTTACACTTTACCGCATTACGAAAATTACAAACTATATGATTTTAACAAAAGCTATGAATCTTTTATGGATGATATTCACGAGCCAATAAATGAATACATAAATGAAATTTGTGGATTAAACGAAGACACTTACCACCAAATACTTGGAGAAGATAGATCTATGCAATCAAGTGTGGTTTACGATTTTTCAGCTAAAGAATTAAATCTATATGGTTCTGAAAGTTCAGGATACCAAAAGAATTGGGATAAAATATTGAAACTATCTAAAAACTATGAATTGTTATTGCAATTAGATTGTTATGACTCGAATTCTGATTTGAAAAGGTTTGGAGGAAAAGGAAAATATTATTTTGGAATATCAAAAAAAGATTTAGAAAAAAAGAAATTTGATGATATTAAAATGTCTTTTCAAATATAAAATACTGCGTACAACAAAGAACTGAGGTAAAAAACAACATTGGAGACCAAACTTTTAGTCGTTGACCAAATCTTAAACGGACAAATATCTAACAACAAGGCCTCTCAAAAAAAAAAAACTAGTTAAAGACTAAGTACCTAAAAGACCTGAACAGCTCTGGGTAAGCAATATTATATACATTAAAACAGAAAATGGGCACAACTATTTAGCGCTCGTTACAGATGCTTATTCTAAGCAAATTATGGGATATAAACTCGACAACCATTTGAGAACATCCCTTAGCTCAGAGGCGCTCGCTATGGCTATTAAAAATAGAAAATAACCAAAGAAAAAATTCATTCATCACTCAAACAGAGGTTTTCAATACTGCAACCCTAAGTACACGCAGTTCGAGGAAGACAACAACATTACTATGAGTATGACAGAACAGTATGATCCATACGAAAGTGCTGTAGCAGAATGAATCAACAGATCACTCAAATACGAATATGGACTAAAACAAACCATTAAAAACACGAATCTGGCTCAAAAAATGACTGCGCAAGCGGTGTACATTTACAACAATTTAAGAACACAGTTTAGCCTGGACTTAAGAAAACCTGCTGAAGTCCACCTCAATCCAAACATTAAATACAAATCATATCGGAAAAATAATGTAAATTTACCTGAACTTAAAATTTAAAAACTGACCCAGTTCAAACTATTTTTTTGCCTTCTAAACGGCTAAAAAAATCTTTTAAACGTCTAAATAGTATCCAAAAAAGGTCAACCGATATCAGTAGAACACATTCTTCTAAGTTATTATTAAGATAGACTATAAATTCCTTAATCTAATTGTATTTTTGCATAATGTGAGTAAGTAATTAATTCTGGTGGTTAAAATCCTTATTAGCTAATTTATCAAATGTTACAGCAAAGTTTAAAACAGCAGTATCACTAATCGAAAGAATTTTTAAATTTTATATTTGACAATGCTTAAAAAAATTTACACCTTACTTTTTATTTTAGTGTCTTTACAATGTCTTGTTTCCCAAAATAAAAAACCTAAAGTAGCATTAGTATTAAGTGGTGGTGGTGCAAAAGGAATTGCTCACATTCCTTTACTACAGGCTATGGATTCCCTTGGTATTGTTCCAGATTTAATTGTCGGTAATAGTATGGGAAGCGTTGTGGGCGGTTTGTATGCTATAGGTTACTCTGGAAACGAAATAGAATCTTTAACCAAGAAAACACAGTGGGAAAGTTTAATTGGTGGAAAACTATCTTTAGATTATGTTAGTAACGAAGAGAAAAGTGAATTTAATCAATACCTGATTAATGCATCAATTGTTAATAAAAAAATTAAAATAAATCCATTTATACTTAGCGACCAAAATTTAAGAACATTCCTTAGTTCACTAACTTACCCTGTTTATAATATTAAAGATTTTGATTCGCTTCCCATTCCCTTTCGTGCCATAGCTACAGATATTGTTGCTGGTAAAGAAGTAGTTTTGCGTAGCGGCTCTTTAGCACTAGCCATGCGTGCAAGTATGTCTATACCAGCTGTGTTTTCCGCGGTACCCTACGATAACACATTATTAATAGATGGTGGCGTGCTTAATAATTTCCCTGTAGATGTGGCAAAAAAACTAGGAGCAGATTTTATAATAGGTAGCGATGTTGGTAATGGCATGTTACCAATAGAGCGGTTAGATAACTTGCAAGCTCTTTTGTTTCAATCTGGAATGATTGCAAGTAATATTAAAAATCCTGGAAATAGAGCACTATGTAATATTTTATTAAGTCATGGTCAACACATAACGTATTCAACAGGCGACTTTAATCAAGCTAAAAACATTTATGAGCAAGGTAAAATTGCTGTAAAGGAAGAGTTGTCTAAACTAGATAAACTTTCTAAACGTCTTAAAATGTTTAAACATAGAGAACGACGCTTCTCTGTAGTTACAGATTCAATAATTATAAACAACATAGTATACAATGGTATTTCTAAAAGTAATCTAAATCTTGTAAAAGCGCGTTCAAATCTTAAACCAGGAGTACCATATACTAAACACAACATTGTTAAAGGCATCAATAATGCTATGGGTACAGCTATATTTAATCAAATTGAGTATAATCTTATTAAGACTAACGACGAAACAGAACTTATATTTAATGCTTCAGAAACGGCATCCCACCAAATTAAAGGAGCAATTAACTACAATAATGATATTGGTGCTGGTGTAATATTAAACTATACTGGTAGAAATTTAATAGGCAACTCCTCACGTTCTCTTGTAACATTAGAAATTACAAAAAATCCAAAAATAAGAGTGCAACATCAAAATATAATAAGCGAAAATAAAAAATGGTGGATGCGTACAGAATTGTATGCTAGTAATTATCAGCAAGGTCTTTTTACATCGGGTTTTAGGGTCGATGATTTAAAATATAATTTTGTTCAAGTAAGCAGTCAATTTAATCGAAATTTAAGTTCATTAAAGAGCTATTTAGGTTTAAAAATTGAATATGATAATACTTTAATTAGACCTCAAGTTCCGCCAGAAATATCTGACGAAGCATTAGCCTTCAAAAAATACAGAGCTCAAAATTATGCCGCCTCGATAAATTATGAATATAACACATTCAATAGTCCGTTTTTTGCAACCAAAGGATCTTTATTAATAATGCAATACAAACACTCTTTTAAAAATAATTTAAAATTTGAGCTTTTTGGCCTTGATGAGGATGAGGATGAGGATAGTAATATTAACGGCATGTTTCCTAATCAAAACAAATTTGTTATAACAGCAAAAAATAGATTGCCAATTTCACAAAAACTAACCGTTGCAAGTGGGATTACGAGTGGATTTATATTTGAGGATAAATTAAAAAACGATGAACTTTCTTTTGTAGATTACGGTATAGGTTATTATTTTTTAGGAGGCAATACAACGCTTTTTAGAAGCGATAGCTTTCTATTTCCAGGTTTAAAACATGGCGAAGCTTCAGCAAGCCAGTTTATTAAAGCAGATGTATCACTACAATTTGCTTTTGACAAAAAATTCTACGTAACACCACATTTAGATGTTCTAATTTTTGGTCAAGATAGTTTTTCAAATTATTTAGATAATATAACAAAACCCACAGGAAACTGGACTAACCCTAATCTAGAGCAAACAGCATTAATTATTTCAAGTGGCATAACATTATCCTACAACTCAATTTTGGGCCCAATTAATATAGATACCTCTTTTGTTAACGGTATTGGTAAAATTCGTTTTTTTGTTGGCGTAGGGTATAGTTTTGTTGGATTATAGATTTATATATTACTAGCTACTATCTACCAATTTATAGATACTTATATAAGTTAGACGATTTTCAAGACTTTCTGTTGCTACTTTACTGCCAGTATCTGGTGTAGGATTCCAATTATATAGTTCTATAGAGAATTGTATAAAAGCCTCGCACATTGTTTTTAAACTGATAATAATTACCATCAGAATCTTTAACATCGTTACGGAATTTCTTTCCAGAAAGTCAAGTTATTTGGTTAAAAATTGTTTAAAAGTTTTTTATTTGTTCCTAAATCAGACCCAGGCATACAAATATAAAAGGAATCCAATTTAAGCTTTAGGGATTAGTTAGAGATTCTTAATCTCTAGTTTATTTTTTAGGACTAGGTCTTTAATGATTAATAGGAATTTCATACCTTGTAAATAATAAAGACTAAATCTAACAACAGCTAAAAGTGAATGCTTCCTATTCGGTCGCACTGCGTTTAGCCTTTACGTTTAAAATTATTAGAAAGACCATGAAATTAACTATCTCAATAATAATCTTGCTGAACTCTTTTGCATTATTAGGACAAATTTCTGATTACGGGTGTAAGACAGAATCTCATAATTTATTATCTAAAGATGGTCAGGAGTATATTATAAAAGTAACATTACCTCGAAATTATGACAGTCAGAAAGAATATGAAACATTATACTATTTAGATAGTTGGTGGTTATCTGAATTGGTTTTAGGTACTTATGCAATATTAAACTTATCAGAAAAAATTGACGATGTTGTTCTTATTGGCATTTCGTTAAATGGTAATCTTAAGGATTGGAATATTCAACGAACAATGGACTTTACACCTTCAGAATATAATATGGGATTTGAAATGAAAGCAGGAAAGGGTGAGAATGGTATAAGTCTTAATAAGAGCAATACTGGAGGAGCCGATATTTTTATAGATTTTATAGAGACTAAAATCTTTAAATTAATTGAATTAAAGTATCCAAGCATTGGAGAGAATCGTACTCTTATGGGACACTCATATGGTGGATTATTTAGTTTATACACAATTCAACGAAAATCAAAATTATTTTCAAACTATATTATTATCTCACCATCACTTTGGTGGAATAATTCTGAATTGCTAAAAATGGAATTGTTTTACGCATTTGAACAAAGCAAGACTTCCAATAGTATCTATTTATGTTATGGTAATTCAGAATCCAAATTAATCTCTAAATCTAATACAAAAGTGGATATTATTTTAAGTGGTTTAGAAAAAGAAAAATTAGATTATAAATTTAAAGTGTTTAATGAAACTAATCATAATTCCATTTTGCCTCAAGGGATATATAAAGGGTTATTATATACATACAGAAAATAACTATTGCCAACAATGTATATGAAACATTGGCGAAATATTAGTAAAATAGAACATTGTAGCCCAATTGTACATTGTACTAAAATAAAATGTGAGTGCTTCGAAATGGGCAACTTTTCATATACTCAACACTAAGCATAATTAAGGAACTATTTAAAATAGAGCAAATTAGATTGCTAGTTATAAAAAACAATGATTGCACTAAATAAAACTATAGCCTATACTAAAAACTGGAAACATACATTTTTAATTGCGTTAATATTAGGTGGATTAATTCCAGTTTTGTTAATGACCTTAGAACCTTTTGATAACAGCAATAATTTCTCATTCAAATATTTAATTCTTTCTGGTTATGCACTTTGCATCATAATTCCTATTGTGCTTGTTCACCCTATTGAAAATTACGTTTACAAAATTCAAACGAAACGTTGGTTCGTAATAAATGAATCTTTTTATATTATAGCAACACTTATAATAATATTTCTTTTCTCTTTTTTCTATCATTTTTATCTAATTAGTGGACTACCTTCATTTACTTCCGATGCCATATGGGATTTTATAAAATCGTTTGGAGTGCCATTTATACCTATTGTAGTGCCTTTATGGCTTTATTTACGCTCTAAATATGGCGCAATTGAGGTTCCGTTGTACGATAAAGAAAATACTAAAAGAAACAAAACCATAACTATTATTGGAAACAATAAATCTGAAACCTTAACAATTTTTGATGCAGATTTTATTTTCGCAAAAGCACAACAAAATTATGTAGACGTATTCTACAAAACGGAAAATGGAATACAACAACAAACATTTCGAAACACCCTGTCAAATATTATGAAACAATTACCAAAAGCTTGGCAAGTACATCGTTCTTACTTAGTAAATCTAGACTATCTTGAATCTATAGAAGGAAATACTAGAAAGCGTTTTATAAGGATTTCTACAACAGAAGAAACTATTCCAATTTCTCAAGTTTACTATGAAGCCTTAAAAAAAAGGCTTTCAAATTCGTCCCTGTAGTATCAAAACTAGCCCAAATACTTCAATTTCAACCCAAAAAATTCAAGCTAGTCACACTTTTTTTTTGTTCTTGTTTTTTTGAATTCTCTTTGTTGAGAACTTAAAAACAAACAAATGAAAACTCGTACCTTTTTTATCGTAACAATGTCAATTATACTATTCTCAAGTTGTTCTTCCAGTAAATATGTAAACTATTTAAAAGAACATACAGAAGTTGTTAAAATGACAGATTCACTTCAGTTTAATTCACTTGATAAAGATTTTTACAAAAACAAACTCTTTCTAGTTGGTGAGGTACACGAGGTTGAAACATCCCCAAGAATTGACTTTGCGCTATTTACTCAACTCAATGAAAAAATAAAAATTGATATTTATTTGGCTGAAATGGACATCGCGCAAGGCTACTATCTGGAACAATATTTGAAAGGGTCAAATGAAATTGAACTTAAAAACATACTCAAAAAGTGGCCAGTTTATATAGGAACTATCTCTCAGCAATACAGAAATAAATGGAAAAAAATGAGAACATATTATGCTCAACTTCCTGAGCACTCAAAATTTAAACTTGTTGGCATCGATAGAATTGCAGATTTCGAACTGATTCGAAAATTATTAAAAGAAAAATTACCAAAGAAATACCATAACAAGATTCATAGTAAGAATGACTCTTTAATTTCTTGGTCTAAAAATGAACTCAATAAAATTCTGGAAAAAGAGAAATCACAACTAGATGAAAATACACTGAATTTACTGAGAAATATAGAATACAACATTTCTAATTATAGAAAAACAAGAAGTCGGGATACGTTTATGCAACAAAATTTTAAAAGATTACACGCACAAAATCAATGGGGAAACAAGAATATTTATGGCGGATTTGGTTTTTCTCATACACTACAAGCATATAGCTATACTTTTGCTGGACTAATAAAAAAAGACACTACATTGCCATACACCAACAAAATGGTTAGTCTCAACACCTTGTATTTAGATTCTAAATTAACAGTAGATAGCAGAGCATTACCTAAGTTTATGCAAGATAAAGGCAAAGCGTTTACAAAATTTAATTACTCACAAGACAATAGGCTTTTTATGTACATAAAAGGTATAGCAGACTATAAAAAGGTAACAGAACCAAACACAATAAGTTTACTTAAATTAGACGCCCTAGGTTCACCTTACTTAAATTCAACAAGAGGAACTAAAGTTAAAAAGCTCATAACTATTTGGGATGGCTATGATATCATTGATGGCACATCTACTACTGACTATGCTCAATATATACTATTGGTTCGTAATGCAGACTGGATTCAACCTGATGAAGAATAACTATGCCTAACGTTGTATTATAGTAATAGCGGTTTGGGTTTAAATCCAAACAGCTATTGCATTTAATTAAGTATATTGGTATCTGAAAAATGGTTGCATATTAATCCGCTACTACTCTTATACTAACAGTTGTAGCACCTTATGAAAAGCTCACAAATAATTATAATTTTTCTTTCTTCAACTTTGGTTTTTGCTCAAAAATCAATTCGGAATAAGACTAAAATGCGTGAAATGTTAACCGAAATGCGAAACGGAGACCAGTTTTACAGAAAAGGAAAAATATTGGGTAGTTTATTTGGAAATGAAAGTAAATATTCAAAAAATGAAATTGATTCAGTTTAGGCATTACAACTTGAAATTGACAACAGAAATACGGAAAAGTTGATTGAACTGACTAAAAAATATGGTTGGATAAGTGACGAACGAATTGATTGCCCAAAACTGAATATTTGGCTGATTTTTAGACACTCTCAAGAAGAATATTTTGAGGATATATCCGAATTGATTGAAAATGAACATAATGAAAAAAGATTAAAAGATTTTCATTACAAATTCATTAAAAATCATTTGGAGGGAAGACCAACAATGAACAACTGAAAAAATAGCGTGCAACAACAACGTACTGTGGTAAAAGACAAGTGAAATTTCATTAGTTTTTTACTAAGATGCTTCTATAAGTATCATCATATAATAATCCTGATTTTGCAATCGCAAAGCATTGTTTGAGTAATTTATTTGTTATTGCAATTAATGCTAGTTTTTTACTCTTTCCCTTATTAATGATACGTTCATAAATCGCTCGACAAGCTTTGTTGTGTTTACAAGCGTTAAACGAACATAGAAAGAGTAGATTACGAACTTCCTATTACCTACTTTACTTATTCGTGATCTTCCTTTAACATTACTACCAGGCTCACGTATCGTTAATGTTATACCTGCATAACTGCACAGTTGTGAAGCGTTCTCAAACTTCAAAAAACCATCGGTAATGACTATCAAGAACAATGCTGTCTTAGTTCCTATTCCTGGAATAGACTTCAGTAAACTTAGCTGTTGCTGTTGCTCTTCCTTGACCAGTGACAACAGTTGTTGATCAATACCTTTAATCTCTTTGTCTAAATGCTACTTCTTGCGCTTCAAAGAACGATAAACAGACTTTGATGGGATGCCCAATACTTCTTCGCCATGTATCTTATTCTTTGTCGCTGTGCGGTGCTTTATATCAATATCCTGTAACCTAAACAATTGTAAACATCTACTTTGAATAGCTGTGAGTGCACTAGACATAGACATAAACTTCACCGCTACTATTTAAAATTAATTTAAATATAAATAGGAGACCGATTACTTGGTCTCCTATTAGTACTTCATTCAACATTTAACAAAAACTATTATGAAATTTTAATACTTCTTGCAGGCTTTTGTTTTGCCTCCTCTTTCTTTGGTAAGAAAATACTTAAAATGCCTTCCTTGTAACTCGCATTAATTTTTTCATCATTCACACTTTCTGGCAGCGTAAAGGTTCTTTTAAAAGAAGAGTAACCGAATTCTCTACGCGTGTAATTTTCATCATGCTGTTCTTCTAGGTCTTTTGTTTCTGTCGAAATTGATAATACTTGATTGTCGATATCAATATGAAAATCCGACTTTTTAAGACCTGGTACTGCCATTTCTACCATAAAATCATCGGCAGTTTCCTTGATGTTTACTTTTGGCAAAGTCATTCCAGTGTTAAAGTTTGAAGTAAAAACTGATGGCAGATCTCGATTAAAGATGTCATCTAACCAGTTTGACAGTGTTGGGAAGGTTTGATTTGAATTGTTGTTCGCTAAATTCCCGTTTTTAGGAACATTAACTAAATTGCTCATAATTACAAAATTTTAAATTAAACATTATTTCAAATTTGAAATCTGAATTGATTTCGATTTTAATTAAACAAAAAAAATACCAAAATGAAGGGCCTAAAATGTATCCTACATTTTTATTACAATTAAGATATTTTACTGTCAATTTTTCAGACTTGATGTCATTTTTTCATTTTTATAAATGTCAAATTGCCACTCTAAACATATTGTAATCCTAAGAATAAAAATAAAATTTTCTGCCTATAGATGTGGTAAACTACTGAATACAAAAATTTGAATTATTAATAATTATTTGTCGAATTTCAAGGTGTCCTAAAAGAGGGAACCCTACATTTTTAGGGAAGTCTATATTAGCATTAAGTGTTGTTCACGCGTTCTAAAAGGATTTAAATCTTGCTAGTTGCACTATTTACAATACGGATACTATTAAAAAAAGTATTAAATGCTAATGTAGCTCTACTAATAATAATTAAGGTAAAACAAAAATTAAGGTTTAGAAAAATTCCTTTGAATATTCCTTACCAATTCTTCAAGACCATTAACTTTAAGCGTGTAAACTGTTTCAAGCATTTCACCCAATTTACCTTTTGGAAAGCCTTTATTGTGGTACCAAACAATATAATATTCAGGTAAATCTATTAAATAACGATCCTTAAATTTACCATAAGGCATTTTAGTATGCGCCAAGTTAATTAAAAAGGTTTTGTCTGGTTGCAATTGCATTATTGCGACTTAAATTGTTCTAATAGTTTTAATTCTTTGTTAACTAATATTACCCATTTTTGCTGTCCTTCTTTATGTATTGAATAGTTACTTTCTGCATCATAAAGTTTCTGCATTTTCATTAAATTGGCATTGGCTTCTTGATGCAAAGCACTTAACCTTTTTGCAAGAAATTTAGTACCTTTTAATTTGGAAATGTTTTTGCGCAATTTTCTAACATGAAGTTCTGTAATATTAAAGTGAAATTGCTCATGGTTTAAAATATAAGGATTAATTAATTCTTCTTTACACCAAGAGTGTTCTGGATAAAAATGTGCAAATACTTGAGTTTTAAAACCCGTAATACCATGACTACTACTTTTTTGAATAGAATAAGAAAACGAAATTCCTGATGCTGTTACTGCTGCTGCTCTTGAGTTTTGATCTGGCTTACCTTTAAAATCGGTCCAAGCTAAGTCATGGTTTTCATGCCATGAAAATTCTCGAGTATCACCTTGATAACAAAGAAGAAAACCAATAATTAAAAATAATTTACTCATAGTTTAACTTTAAATATTAACTCAAATTGAGTTTTATTAACGAAATAAAAAAACAAAGCAGTGTTAATAAAAGTAACGACAACTAAGCTATTTTTATTGCTTGACTTCTACAATCATTAAATTATTATGCTGGATTATATAAATACTATCGTTATAATATCCGCCAAATAATTTCTTTTTATAAGCAAATTTATTTTCAACATAAGAGGTTAACGGCGCTTTTTCTACAGACTCATATAAATTTTGGGATGTAACTATACGTAAAACTACATCCATTGCTATATCGAAACCACGAATAGCATATTCATTAGGCGAAATACCATATTGTTGTTTGTAGCGATTTACAAATGAGTTGCTAGTTTCCGAATTTATCATTTTATATACTGAAGGATAGGTAAAATGAAGATTAGACAAATGGTAGTTAGACACTTCTTCGTCTTCAAAAGCATCCGTTTTATTTGTAGTTGTTAAGGTAATTTTTACTTTAGCGGTTTGTAATCCATTTAAAATACTAGATACATTGGATATAAAACCAGGATTATCAGTTTCTAAAAACACAACATTATTGCCGGGTTGTATAACGTTTAGTAAATCCTGATCTGTAATGTTATAGGCCTCCATTTTTGTTTTATAATCCAAACGTGAAAATACCAGCTTAGCATTGGCAAATTTCCCTTTAAGTGCAGTACTTGCAGCTTTTCGTTCTCGATCTGAAATTATTATTATTTGAGCAGAAGAGTCTGCTTGAAAATGAGCTATTATTTTACTTTTTAAATCTATATCCTTTGGTCTGGATTGAAACACGTTACGACCAATATTAACTGTTTTAATTAATGGCGATATTACTGGTACATTATTACGCTCTAAACCACTAGCAACAGCATTAAAATTTTTAGTTAGTAAAGGACCAATAACGGCTTGGGTTTTAGAAAAATTATTATTTCTTATTATAGAATTTACATGACTTAATCTGTTTTGTGTATCGTAAACATCCACTTTTAGGTTTACACCTAATTTTTTAAGCGAATCGAAAGCTACTAAAACACCGGAATAAAAATCTAAAGTAATCCCTAAGGTTCTATCATTTTTAATTTTTCGTTTCGCATCGAAAACAGAATCTGTATTAATTTTGTTAAGAGTAAATGGTAGCATAACGGCTATATTTTTAACACTTAAATCTATAACTCTATCCGATAGTTTAGTAGCACTAATAAGGTTTGATGGTGCGTTACCTTGTTCTGCACTATCAATAGACGTATCGAATGGCACTTTTAAAATCATGCCTTCTTTTAATCCTGAAGTTGATAATTCTGGATTTAAGCGTTCTAATTCTGTTTTTTCTAGACCTAATTTTACTTTTAGCCGGTAAAAGCCTTCTGTTGGTAATACTTTATAATAGCTAAATTTAGAGTCTACAGTCTTTACTTTATTGGTTGCTAAATTTGGAACATTTATTACCTGTCCAGGTTGTAACATCCTAGGCATATTTGGATTTAAAGCTTCTAATTCCTGAACCGTTATACCATACTTATAGGCTATACGCCATTTGCCTTCTTTTGGCTGCACAACATAAGTCGTGTTTTCTTTAATTTCTGGCACCGTGTCGTAAGCTATTACTTTTTTATACACAGGAATTTGTAATCTGTCGCCTTTTCTAAGATTGTTAGCATATAAAAACTTGTTGTGCTTCTTGATATCTTCAATAGCTACATTGTATTTTTTTGAAATACTAAACAAAGTCTCTCGTCGTCTTGTTTTATGTTTTAGATAGCGTTGGAAAATTTTGTTAACCACCTTTCCATTTTCTGGTGTGGTACTTGTAGTTGTTGTGGTTGAAGAAACACTTCCTTCTTTTGGAATTATTAAAACTGAATTTAAACTTAATTTTTTTCTCGAGTCCGGATTTAATTTATAGATAGTTGCAGTCGTTATTTTATACTTTTTTGCAATACTTTCTACTGTTTCTCCAGATGTAACACGATGTGTTTTGTATTTCTGCGCATTTGCTGATGCACAATTGAATATTACAAATAGGCTAAGGATGTATATTATGTTTTTCATTTGTCTATTATACGTTCTAAGTTGCGTTAAGGATTGCAATGAAAATCCTTTTTTATTTTTCTTAAAAAAGATTGTAGTGTAAAGTAACGCCCAAATTATTATTTTATTCCCACTCTATTGTTGCTGGTGGTTTACTACTTATGTCGTACACTACTCTATTAACGCCTTTTACTTTATTAATTATTTCGTTACTAGTTTTTTGCAAAAACTCGTAAGGTAAATTTACCCAATCTGCTGTCATGCCATCTGTACTTTCTACAGCTCTTAGGGCTACACATTTTTCGTAAGTACGCTCGTCTCCCATAACGCCAACGCTATTTACTGGAAGTAATATTGCTCCTGCTTGCCATACCTTATCGTACAATCCTGCAGCTCTTAAACCATTTATAAAAACAGCATCTACTTCTTGCAAAATACTAACTTTCTCGGGAGTAATATCTCCTAAAATTCTTATGGCCAAACCTGGCCCTGGAAAAGGATGGCGACCCAAAAGTGTGGTATCCATATCCATAGAGGCGCCCACTCTACGCACCTCATCTTTAAATAAGGCCTTAAGTGGCTCGACAATTTCAAGTTTCATAAAGTCTGGCAATCCACCAACATTATGATGACTTTTTATGGTTGCACTTGGTCCGCCCGTTGCGCTTACACTTTCTATTATATCTGGATATATTGTACCTTGTGCTAAGAACTTTACATCTTTTATTTCATGCGCTTCATCATCGAAAACTTCAATAAAAACACGACCAATGGCTTTGCGTTTTTCTTCCGGGTCGCTTACTCCTGCAAGTGCTTCCAAAAAGCGTGCCGAAGCATCAACGCCTTTTACGTTTAAACCCATGCCTTTGTATTGTTCTAAAACATTGGTAAATTCGTTTTTACGCAGTAAACCGTTGTTTACAAAAATGCAATATAAGTTTTTGCCAATAGCTTTGTGTAATAACTTGGCTGCTACGGAGGAGTCTACGCCTCCAGATAAACCTAAAACTACTTTATTACTACCAATTTGTGTTTTTAAGGCAGCTACAGTTTCTCCAACAAAAGCATTTGGTGTCCAATCTGGATTTAAATTTGCTATGCCTAATAAAAAATTTTCAAGCAATTGTTTTCCATCGGTAGTATGGTAAACTTCTGGATGAAATTGTATGGCATAAGTAGTTTCGCCCTCTATTTTATAGGCTGCATTTTTTACATCGTGTGTACTTGCTAACAACTTTCCGTTTGTCGGCAAACTTTTTATAGTATCGCTATGGCTCATCCACACTTGACTGCCTATAGAAATATGTTTTAAAAATAAATCATCTTCAACCAAACTTAAGCTTGCACGTCCATACTCTCGTGTGTTGGACTCTGCTACTTCTCCACCAGAAAAATGTGCTAAATACTGTGCACCATAACAAACGGCTAGCATAGGTTTAACACCACGAATGCCCTTTAAATCTGGATGAAAAGCTTCAGCAGACCTTACCGACATTGGACTACCTGATAGAATGACGGCTTTGTAATCGTCTAAATTGGCTGGAATTTTATTGAAAGGATAGATTTCAGAATAGATATTAAGTTCTCTAACTCTTCGGGCAATAAGTTGCGTGTATTGCGATCCGAAATCTAAAATAAGTACTTTGTCGTGTTGCATGCGCTAAAATAGTAATTGCTTTTTGATTGACGAACTTACACATTACACTTTTTTAATTTTTTTTTTAACAACATAATAAAGTTGTTGCATTTCCTTTTAAAACCTTATCATAACTATAGAAAATAAAATTGTAATGTTAAAAGTTGTCTGTAAACCAAAACTGATATTGAGTGTTCTTTACTAAACACTCTCATGCTATTTTCTCGCACATTAGCGAGGATGTAAAGTTCCTAAGGATTAACCGAAACTTATTTTAAAGTTAGCACGGTAAAAACACCTTTTAAAGACTCTAAACTTTTTAGTAGATTAGGAATAAGTTGAGGTCCAAACTTTAAATATAATTCTGAAAAATTTGTGTTTCGTTCTTGTAAATTTCCACTTGGAAACAGCTCGTTTTGAAGGTCTGTTATGCGCACCACATGATCTTTAAGTTTTCTCTTTTGAGCTGTTAATAAGCGTTTTTCAAGATGTTGTAATCCTTTAATTTGCTTTTTTTCTTGTGCCGAAACGGCTCCTATAAATGAGGCGTCAGTATTTTTAGCTAAAGTATATAAATCTTTAAATTGATTTTTTAAATGTTGAATTTGATCTGAAAAATCGATATCAATATTAGAAATTGCTCTTACTTTTTTGTTAATAAAGGCATCACGTGTTAAAAATAGATCTTTATTAGAGATCTTTAAATTTTTGAGTTTATTTGCTTGTTGTTTAGATTTAATCAATACAGAATTACGTAATAATAAGATAGGAAACACCACATTAAAAGCCTTAAAATTATTTTTTAATTGAAACCAATATGCCAATTCTCCACCTCCACCTATATAACATAGGTTCGGCAAAATAACTTCCTGATATAATGGTCTTAAAATAACATTAGGCGAAAATCGTTCCGGCATCTCATTAAGGTGCTTTATTAACTCACTCTTGCTCCAGCCTATATTGGTATTTAGTACTTTATAAGTCTTGTTTTCTAAAAAAATACGCTCACGCAATCCATCGGAAATATAAAAAAGGTTTATTTGCCTTGGATTTACTTGTATTCCATAACCTAAAGCTTCAATTTTTTTATTAATTTCTAAAACTTTTTGTTCTGAAATTTGTGATGTTAATTCTTTTTCAAGTTGTGGAATAAATAAACGCTTTAACGCTTTATTGTTAGCCTCCACGATAACTAAACCATATTCGCCAAACAGTTGGTTTACCAAGTACCTAGTGGCATCTGCTAAATTTGTATGCTCTAAATATGCAGTTTTGAATAAATGGCGTAGCGTATCTGCATTTTTACCAATACCTAATTCTTTAGAAAACGTTTTAAAAACAGCCTCTAATCCTTGGGTATCTAAAGCGCCAACAGCTCCAGACACGTCCCGGTTCCATTGGATTTTTTTTCCTTTAAAGTTAAAATGATTTATTTCTTCAAAATCATGATCTTCAGAAGCCATCCAATAGACTGGCACAATATTAAATTCAGGGTTTTCAGCCTTTAGTTGTTTTGCTAAATTTATTGTGGATACAATTTTATGCAAAAAATACACTGGGCCAGTAAATAAATTAGGTTGATGCCCTGTAGTTACAGTAAACGTTTTAGCGTCTTTTAAAGCTAAAATATTAGACAAAGTTGCTTCTGAAGTTTCTAAACCGTTGTATTGCTCATGCAACACGTTAACCAGAACTGTTCTAGTTTCATGTTTAAATGAGTTGCCTTTTTCTTCTAGTTGTGCTTTAAAATTTTCAAGTTTAGGATAACGATTATAGAATGGTTTTAAGGCTTTAGCTTTAGTTTCATCCAAATAATTACATATAAGTTCAGAAAAAAATCCTGTGTCTTTAAACGAAATACAGTCTGATGGCATAAAGAATAATACTTGTTTTTGTAAAGATACAGTCTTTTTAAAACTAAAATTAATATCTCTTACATTTAATGTTAATTTTACCTTAGTTCTATATTTTGTGTGTTTTTTTATTGCTTTTAATAAAAAACTATGCATACTTTAAAAATCAGTTTTACATGCTTATTGCTTCTTGCGCTAATTTTTAATTGTAGTGAGAGCGAAATTGTTAATGATACGAGGTCAAGAACATATGCAGACATCCAAAACGACTTTAACAAATTAACCTTTTCAACGGGTATTAACGATGTTACTTTAATGGGCTTCGACAACGCTGTTTGGCAATTTAGAGTCATTATGCCGGATGTAAATGGTGCAAATAACAATAGAAGACCATTAATAATGACGCTACACGACACCTCTGGAGGTGCTGTTAATGCCCATGAAAACACGGCATGCTATGCAGAACCTGGCTTTGCAGCATTAGATGCTATTATAATAAGTCCTAATAATAGTGGTTTACAATGGGTAACACCTTACAATCAGAGGCAGATACTTGCGTTAGCAGATTTAGCAAGCGCTTATTTGCCTGTAGATACTAACAAAATTGTTGTTACTGGTTATGGGGATGGCGGAAACGGTGCTTGGTTTTATAGCGAAAATTATGCTCATATCTTTTCCGCTGGAATTCCAATGGCTAGTGGATATGGCTCTTATAATTCTGATGATACAGCAAGAGTAGTCCCAACGCTAACCTATGCTATTCATGGAGAGCTAGATGACACCTTTCCTTTAGAAGATGCTCAAATCTGGGTAACTGCAACTTCTACTTCTGGAAGCAATACAACCTTAGTAATTGCCGCAGGATTAACACATACAGAACCGTGTAATTATACGAGCTATTTACAGGATGCTGCTGTATGGCTTACAGATGCTATTTGGTAAACTGTTTATTTAACAAAAAGGGCAAGTATTAAATAGTTAATAATGCTTAACTTTAAACATTGTTGGATTTAATACCATTGCTATGAACTATTCCATTAAAAAAAACAGCTTAAGAATTTTATGTTTGCTATTCTTCCTATCTATTTTAAGTTCTCAAACTAGTATTTACGCCCAGAACAATCAAGAATTTAAAGGAAAAGTTATTGATGCAGATTCTAAAAAAAGCATGGCCTTAGCAGATTTAATAGTTATTGGCACCAATATTAGTACTATAACGAATAGTGAAGGAGAATTTTTATTAAAAGTACCTAATGCTTTTATGGACAAATCGGTTTCAATTTCTTATTTAGGTTATAAAAAACTACAAATGCCTTTAAGAAAATTTAAAAACAAAAAGACACGTATATCATTAGAGAGAGCCCCTACCATATTAGCTAAAGTGGATGTTAATGTCCCAGAAAATGCGAAGGCTCTAGTCTTAAAAGCCTTAAGTTTAAAAGGCGAAAATTATGTTAATGATGAAACCGTAATGACAAGCTTTTATAGAGAAACTATAAAAAAAAGAAACAAAAACGCATTGCTTTCCGAGGCCGTGTTAAAAATTTTTAAGCAGCCTTATACAACACGGAAAAAAGATGTAATTACACTTATAAAGGCAAGAAAAAAAACAGACTATTCAAGATTAGACACGCTTGCACTAAAATTACAAGGTGGTCCATTTAGTGCTTTACAATCGGATATTATAAAACATCCATATTATGTTTTTAGTGCCAATAACATTAAGGATTATACGTTTAGTTTTGGCAGGTCTACACAAATTAATAACACCTTGGTTTATGTGGTAAATTTTAAACAGAATAAAAATGTTACAAGACCAATGTATAACGGCAAACTGTTTATCGATGCCAATAGCTATGCGCTAACCAGTGCTACTTATAATCTTGACGTAAGCAATAAAGACGCTGCAAGCCGACTTTTTGTACGAAAAAAACCTAGAGAAGTAACCGTGTATCCTACGGAAGCTTCCTATTATGTAAAGTATAGAATAAATAATGGTAAATGGTACTTTGGTTATAGTAATATTCTACTGACTTTTAAGGTTAAATGGGAAAAAAAGTGGTTTCGAAGTCGCTACACGCTCCAAAGTGAAATGGCTATTACTGATTGGGATAAAAACTTAACGGCATTTTTAGACAGACCTAAAAACAGATTAAAATCTAACACCATTTTAACCGATGAAACTTCTGGATTTGCAGATCCTGAGTTTTGGGGAGCATACAATATTATAGAGCCTGAAAAATCCATAGAATCTGCGATTAACAAAATTAGTAAGCAATTAAAAAAGTCTTAAAGACAAACTTGATATTGATGGACTTTAAAATTGACGGTATTAAATTTAAGGTTACTGGTTTGAGGTGTTTGTGCAATGAATGACCGCCAATAGACATATCTGCAGCACCCAAAGGCGATTTTAAAGACACGGTTTTTATTGTTCTATTCCTTTTCTCAAGTTTTAATATCCCCTTTTTAAATGGTAATCTAGATTAAATTTCTGAATTCTTGGCGTTTGGTTTAACACTAGTTTGAGTATAATAAAATAATCTTTTATCTATTTTCTGAAATAGTATTTTGGACCATTTTTAAAATTTCCTCCAATAAACAACAGCATTTTAATAGTTGGATACTGCCACTAGTAGCCAATCATATATCTTAACTTAAGGTTTTATATTCCTGTGTTATAAGTACCTACTTTCTCGTGCTCGCAATGGTCTACAATATTGCAAATGCCAGAGATATGATAAATAAAAAGGCTTATGTTTGGTTTATAACTCCTTGTGAATGATTACAACGTAACCTGAGGTTATAACTTTTATCTATAATTAATTATAAGCTATTACAATTACTACAATATCAGAAATCTACATCTTTTTCTAGTTCATTTCCTGTTACATATTGTAATGGCGGCAACCTACCCTTATAATAAATTCTTTAGTATCCTCTTTTATAAGTGGTTGGTATGGATGGAAAATGTCTAAACTTATAGTCAACTCAAATAGCACCAATTTATGCAGGTATTCTTTATATTCAATTCCTGCTCGCTACTAGACCAAAACACTTAATGTGTGGACTGCTGGCATGACTTTATTACAGAGAATTTTCAACGTTTGTATCAGGTTTTATTAAGATAAGGAAACAGTATGATTTTAAATTTTTACGCCTACGCTTATATTATTTTATGAGTTGTCCATAATTTAAGTATCGCGCTCTAGATCATAAACCTTTAGTTAAAATTAATTTAAAGTGTTAATTCTTGCAAAGAAAGTAATTATAAAATGGCTATATTTAATAAAATATAAAACATTTGCACATTGGGAAGAGGCGATAAGAAAACAAAACGTGGTAAGATTAGTAGAGGAACTTTTGGTGCTAGAAGACCAAAAATAAAAAAGCGCGTGCGCCCTGAAACTAAAATAAGGATCGATAAGAAAATTAAGCCGTAATAGTTTTTACAAGGACCGCTAGTTAATAATTAAAATTTTTGTTTTTATCATTCCAAGATTATCTGCATTGCGTGCTATTAGTATTTTAAAATTTGAATTTTTGGCCACCTATCGTGTAAACACGAGATGATTATGGCTTGATAGCTCATCACTCAATCCATAACCTTCGCTTGAAAAACCTTTTAAGTCCTCTATGGTATTAGCATTTGTATCTACAATGTATCTTGCCATTAAACCTCTAGCAAGCTTAGCATAAATGGCTACAATCTTATATTTTTCGTTTTTAAATTCTTTAAAATCTACGGATACAACTGGCACTTTAAGCGCTTTAACATTAATTGCTTTAAAATATTCTTTGCTGGCTAGGTTTACCAAAACTTCATCATCCTCTAATTCTTGATTTAAAGCGTTTACGATATCCTTTTTCCAGAATTCATAAAGATTTTTTTTAGTACCTATTGGCAGTTTTGTTCCCATTTCCAAACGGTATGCTTGTATTAAATCTAGTGGCTTTAAAATACCGTATAAGCCTGATAATATTCTTACTTTATCTTGCAAAACATCTATCTTTTCCGCAGGAATTGTATAGGCATCCAAACCGCGGTACACATCACCACTAAACGCATAAATAGCTTGTCTTGCATTTTCTTTAGTAAAAGGCAATTGCCAGTTTTGATTACGTTCATAATTTAATTGCCCTAAGGCGTTGCTTACGCTCATTAATTTAGAAATACCTGATGCAGATTTCTTTTTAAGTGCTTTGTTTAAACGCTCAGATTGTTTTAAAAACAGAGCATCAGTGTTTTTTGTTGTGGGTAATTTGCGGTCAAGGTCAAGAGACTTTGCTGGAGATAATACTAGTTTCATTAAACATTTATTTTCATTTCCGTGTAGACGAAAATCTTATCGTTGTACGTAACAAATTTATGGAATTAAGCTTTGGCGTTTAAACTTTATAAACTGAAATATTCTATGCTATTATAAATGTTGGCTATGAAATGACATTTGCGTTAGTGATTGTAGTGGCATCCTTTTTTGAGGCACGAAAAAAAGATATAACGGAAAGCACGACCTTTAGGTAACGCCCAAAATTTACAAATCCATGTGCTTACTATACCCTCTCCACTTTTTAATACAATCTTCCATATCTTGAGGTATAGGACTTTCAAAACGCATAAACTTTCCTGTTGTTGGGTGTTCGAAACCAAGGGTTTTAGCATGTAACGCTTGGCGTGGTAGTACTTTAAAACAGTTGTCTACAAACTGTTTATACTTAGTAAAGGTTGTTCCCTTTAGTATTCGCTCACCACCATAACGCTCGTCGTTAAATAAGGTGTGCCCTATATGTTTCATGTGCACGCGAATTTGGTGTGTTCTACCAGTTTCCAGCTTACAAGTTACTAAAGTAACATAGGTTAATCGCTCAATAACTTTAAAATGGGTAACTGCAGGTTTTCCTTTATCGGCTTCATCGTCAATAAATACGGTGTTTTGCAATCTGTTTTTAGGATGGCGTCCAATGTTGCCTTCTATGGTGCCCTCATCGTCTTTCATATTTCCCCAAACAATGGCTACATATTCACGTTCGCTGGTTTTGTCCTTAAACTGTTTAGAAAGATGCGCCATAGCCTGTTCAGTTTTAGCAACCACTAATAAACCGCTAGTATCCTTATCAATTCTGTGTACCAAACCGGGCCTATTGCTTGAATTTTTAGGTAAATTTTGAAAATGAAATATTAAACCGTTTATTAAAGTTCCAGAATAATTTCCGTGACCTGGATGCACTACTATACCGGCTGGTTTATTAACAACCAAAAGCACATCATCTTCGTAAATAATATCTAAAGGCATGTCTTGGCCAATTAACAAATTTTCGAAAGGTGGATGTGATAATAATACACGTATAATATCTAATGGCTTGACCTTGTAATTAGATTTTACAGCAACTTCATTAACATAAATATTGCCATCTTTTGCAGCCGCTTGAATTTTATTTCTAGTGGCGTTTTCCACTTTATTCATCAGCCATTTATCAATACGCAAAGGCGCTTGACCTTTATCGACAGTAAAGGCATGATGCTCGTAGCGGGTATCTCCAGCATCGTTTTGCTCTGGTAATTGTGGATTAAAATTGTCCATTAAAACTAGTTTGGACGATTGCCATTACCTAAAACCACATCTATTTTAGAGTGTTTAGGCAGTAATGTGCCTGGTTTTAAAATTTTACCATCATAACGTAAGCTTAACACTTCGTCCCTACCAATATTATCTATGTATATTTTTTTACCAATTTCAAAATTTAAGGCTTCTAAAGTCGGCCTTGCTTGACGAAACGTACGATTAACAATATTTGGTACTGGCACTTTTCTGTAACCCGATGGATTGAGCGTTATGTATATTTTTCTATTTTCCTTAACATTTTCACCAGCTGGAGGATTTTGATCGATTACAGAAAACTTAGGATAATCTGGGTTAAAATTAGCAGAATCCTGAATTTCCATAACCAAATCGTTATCTTCTAACTCTATTTTTACCACATCAATAGACTTACCTTTTAAATTAGGAACCGTTTTAAAATTACCATGATTAGTAGTAACATTAAGCCATTTAAAAATTATAAAACACAGGACTATAACAGCTACAATGGCTAAACCTAGCTGTTTAAAAAATGTTTTACTTGTTAAGAAATTAATAATGCTCATTGAAGAATTTTAATTAAAATAAGTACTGCAAATATATAAAAACAAAAAGGTTTTCGTTTGCTATAAAATAAATGATATTTTTACAGAACTAAGAAACTTAAATATTAATGTTTAATGCTCTTTAAAATTTGTTTTAGAAGTTTACTTATTATAAGAATTACCGCAGTCGCGGACACTAAAGATGAAAAAAAATATTGCCATAATAATGGGTGGTTATTCTAGCGAATACCAAATTTCTTTAAAAAGTGGAAACGTTGTATACCAAACTTTGGATAAAGAAAAATACAACGCATATCGCGTTCATATCTTTAAAAATAAATGGGTGTTTGTAGATGATTTTAATGTAGAATATAGTATTGATAAAAATAATTTTTCTGTTTTGGTAAACGAGACAACAATTACCTTTGACTGCGTTTTTAATGCCATTCATGGTGCTCCAGGAGAAGACGGCTTTATACAAGCTTATTTCGAGCTCATTGGCATGCCACAAACCAGTTGCAACGCCTACCAAGCAGCCTTAACGTATAATAAACGAGATTGTTTAAGCGTTTTAAAACCTTATGGAATTTTAACTGCAAATAGCTATTACCTAAATTTTGGTGATGCGGTTAATGAAGAGGACATAATTTCTAAAGTGGGATTGCCTTGCTTTGTTAAAGCCAATAAAGCTGGTAGTAGTTTTGGTATTTCTAAAGTGCATAAAAAAGACGCACTAAAAGATGCAATAGATAGTTCTTTTAAGGAAGATGATGAAATTATTATCGAATCTTTTCTTGATGGAATAGAAGTTTCAGTTGGTGTTATTACTTATAAAGGAGTCCTTAAAGTATTACCAATTACTGAAATTGTAAGCGAGAATGATTTTTTCGATTATGAAGCTAAATACCTTGGTAAATCTGAGGAAATTACACCTGCAAGACTTACTAAAATACAAGAAAAAAAAGTGATTGCTCAAGCCAAAAAAGTGTATACTGTTTTAAAAATGAAAGGCTACACCAGAAGCGAATTTATTTTTAAAGATGGGGAACCGCATTTGCTAGAAATAAATACCGTTCCTGGTCTAACAAATGAAAGTATTTTACCACAGCAAGCAGCAGAAGCTGGTATCTTAATGGGAGAATTATTTGAGAGCGCTATTGTAGAGGCACTAAAATAGTTAACGCTTTTAAGTAATAATAAACAGTCGATAAATGTTTATATTTGAGAATAAAGAATTATAATTTAAGATAGAAAATGAGATTTCCAACGACTCGCAAACAAAAAATCTTTAAATGAAACGTGCCCTTTTTCCAGGATCTTTCGATCCAATAACATCTGGTCATTATGATATTATTAAACGAGGTGTTACCTTGTTTGATGAAGTTATAGTAGCTATAGGTGTTAATTCTGATAAAAAATATATGTTTTCTTTAGATGAACGCATGAATTTTATAAAAAAAACGTTTAAAGATGAGCCTAAAATAAAGGTGGTTAGCTATAAAGGATTAACAGTTCACTTTTGTCAAGAATTGGGAATAAATTTTATTCTTCGTGGTTTAAGAAATCCCGCCGATTTTGAATTTGAAAAAGCCATAGCACACACCAATAGAGATTTAGCACCTATTGAAACTGTTTTCCTTTTAACTGCTGCAAGCACAAGCTATATTTCCTCGTCTATTGTTAGAGAAGTTATTAGAAATGATGGTGATTATACCAAGTTGGTTCCAAAAAGTGTGCGTGTAAAATAAATTAAGGAGTACGTTTTATTTGAATTGCATTATTAATAACTTCCACAAAATTTTCTATAATAAAGGGTTTAAGTATGTAGCCATCCATATTAAATTTGTTAACTTTTACTTTCACTTCTTCCGAGGCTGCAGCCGATAGGGCTACAATTGGGACTTTTTTATTAAAAGTTCTAATTATTTTTGTAGTTGCGCAGCCATCCAAATCTGGCATGTGTAAATCCATTAATACACAATCAAAGTGTTTGTTTTTTACACATTGTATAGCTTTTAACCCCGAGTTTACGGATGTAGATTCCATTTGTAATTGATTCAATACTTTATGTGTTACTAATAAATTAATTTTATTATCGTCTACAATAAGAATCCTTTTACCCTTAATAGAATCAAGCTGTTGTTGGTAGTTTTTTACAGGACGTTCTTGTGTTGTCATTTTGCTAAAAACTATTTCAAAATAAAACTTGCTTCCTTTATTTTTTGCACTCTCTAAATATATTTGGCTACCCATGGCTTTAACAATACGATTTACAATAGATAATCCAAGACCTGTGCCTCTGTAGGATTTTTCAATTTTTGCATGTTCTTGATAAAAATTTTCGAATACCTGACTTTGTTTTTCTTTAGAAATTCCTACACCAGAATCTTTAACAAAAAATAAAATTTTAACTTGGTCTATATCGTCTTTAACAGATTTAGCTCCGATAACAATAGTGCCATTATTGGTAAATTTTATTGCATTTGAAATTAAGTTTATAAATACTTGAGACAATTTTAAAGGGTCACCAATAAGTAGCTGGGGTATAGCGTCGTCGTAATCTAAACTAATACTATTATTACTATCTACAAGCGCAAACTCTGTACTGTCAATAGTATTTGTTATGAGGTTTTTTAAATTGAAATTCTGGGGATTTATGGTAACAGTTTCTACATCGGACTTATTTAATTCTAAAATATTGTTTACCAGTGCAAGCAAATGATTACCAGAAAATTTTAAAGATTCTAAATACTCTCTGTGATTTTTATTAACGTTTTCGGTTAATAGTAAATTGGATAGTTGGATAACGGCATACAATGGTGTTCGCAGTTCATGGCTAATTTCTGAATAAAATTCACTTTTAACATTTGAGAGGTTCTCTGCAACATCCTTAGCAATTTGTAATTGTTTGTTTTTTTTAACAATCCAATATATTGTAATAAATAGAAGCACTGTTAATACTCCTAGCACCGCCATAAACCGCTTAAATGTTTTAAACTGTGCATTCTGTATCGCCTGCTCTTTTAATAAATAATTAAGGCTTTTTTCATTTTCTATAACTTTATACTTCGCTTCAATTGTTCTAGTTAACTCTAGATTACTAATTTTACTAATGGAATCGTGTATTTCATTATTCTTAACTAATATATTATATGCCCTTTCATAATTGCCAGCAGTACTAAAAATTTCGGCTTTATCTAAATAAATACTTTGAATGATATTTAGGTACTTATTAGTTTTTGCGAGTTGCATTGCTTTATCATAATATTGGGTTGAAGCTTTTACATTTCCAAGTTTATAGTAAGCGTAAGCCATTGTAGTGTAAATTTCGCCATAAATTGCTTTATTTTTATCGAAACCTAAAGTGTCTGCATTTTTAATGGCTTTTTGCAAGTATATTAATCCATTAGCATACTCCTCTTTATACCTTATTAAATTAAGGCCTATATTAAAGCTTGGGTACAATATAGGTGCATTTTTTTTATAAATTTCGCCTAGATTTAACGCCTTTTTAAAATATGAATTGGCTTCATCAAACATTTTAAAATCTCTATAAATAACTCCTATATTGTTATTTACTAAAATAATTTTGGTAGTATCTTTTGCTTTTATAAAATTATCTCTTGCAAGAAAAGAATATTTAAATGCTTTCTCTTTTTCTTTAATTTCAGAGTAAGAATAGGATAAGCTAGTATACGCATCCCCTAGTGTTTTATAATTATTAGTGTTTTTAATTAAAGGAAGAAGGCTATTAACGATAGTTATAGACTTGTTATACTCACTTTTATGGTTTAATTCGAAGGCGTTCTCAACGATTTGGTTTATAGAGTCTATATTTTTTTTAGATAAATTATAGTCCTGAGCCATCAAAAAGTGGCTGAAAAAACATAATACAATTAAAAAAATACTTTTGAACATTACATTTAAGAATATACCTATAATATTAGTTATATTTTATTAATATTCCTCTAAAAAAGGAATGAAAATTAGAACTTATATTCGGATAGTGGTTTTGGAAATTCCTCTGGGTTTGCAGCAAGGTGATAGCGTGGGTCATCTACATCTTCAACTATAACTTCTCTAAATTTAGGGCTAGCTTTATATAGCAAAACTTTACAATCTTCGCTAAGATGTTTTAATTTTATCGTTTTATTTTCGGCCTCATATTTTTCTACCAAATTAAATATTGCTTCAATTGCAGAGTGGTCACTTATTCTAGATTCCACGAAGTCTATTTCTACATGTTCTGGATCATTTTTAGCATCAAATTTATCGTTAAAAGCCTGAATACTTCCAAAAAATAATGGACCCCAAATCTCGTAAACCTTAGTCCCATCTTCTTTAAATCTCTTTCTAGCTCTAATTTTTTTCGCGTTTTCCCAGGCAAAAACTAATGCCGATATTATTACGCCTACAAACACCGCAACTGCTAAATCTACAAATACAGTAACAAGAGAAACCGTGATAAGCACGATAGCATCAGACATTGGAATTTTCTTTAAAATTCTAAAACTAGACCATGCAAAAGTTTCTATAACCATCATAAACATAACGCCTACCAAGGCTGCGATAGGTACCATTTCTATTAATTTATCTGCAAATAAAATAAACGACAGCAAGGTTACTGCCATTATTATTCCAGACAATCGTCCACGTCCACCAGCATTAATATTTATAACCGTTTGACCAATCATTCCACAACCGCCAGTACCTCCAAACAATCCAGAAACAATATTTCCCGCGCCTTGTGCTACACATTCTCTATTACCATTACCTCTAGTCTCGGTTAACTCATCAACCAAATTCATAGTCATTAAAGACTCTATTAAGCCAACTGAAGCGGCTAAAAATGCAGGTAAAGCAATAAATTTAAGTGTATCAAAATTAAATGGTAAAGTTTCCCAAAGCGCCATGTTAGGCGTTGGAAACTCTCCTTTTAAACCGGTTCCACCACCTTCAATAATATAGGAACCAACCGTGGACACGTCCATATTAAAGCCTATAACTATAAAACTAGTAACTAAAATAGCGGTTAATGCCGCAGGTACTTTTTTGGTAATTTTAGGCAACACCCAAATTATTCCCATCGTTAATAACACCAAACCAATCATAATATATAGTTCGGAACCTTGCATGTATGTGTTTACATACGCTTTAACTCCAGAAGGAGAGACCTCTAAGGATTTGTGGGTAAACATTTTTACCTGTGCTATGAAAATAACAATGGATAATCCGTTTACAAATCCCATCATTACAGAATGCGGAATTAAACGCACAAAACGCCCAAGTTTAAGAATACCTGCAAGAATTTGAATGATGCCCATTAACACCACGCAAGCCATTAAATAAAAGAATCCCATATTTTCAATAGGCACATCCATTAACATTCCTTTGGTATGACCCTCTGCAATCATGCTAACAAAAATAACGGCAACGGCGCCAGCAGCTCCAGAAATTAAACCTGGTCTGCCTCCAAAAATAGCTGTAATTAAGCCTATAATAAAGGCTCCAGACAATGCCATTAATGGATCTATTTGTGCTACAAACGCAAAGGCTACTACCTCTGGAATCATTGCTAAAGAGACAGTTATTCCAGCTAAAACATCATCTTTAGCATTAGGTACAATCTTTCTTATAAATTCTGTCATGATCTATTTTCAAGCTGCAAAAGTACGTTTAAATAATAGATACAACAAGTTGGAATTCTTATATTTGGTATATCCTATAGTATTCAATTTTTAATATGAAGAAAATACTTTTCCTTTTATTCATTGCTATCCATTTTAGCTGTAAAACGAAGACTGATTATAATTTTACAACTATTTTCGAAAAGTCCAATGGTTTAGAAACTGCTACTTATCAAGAAACCATAAAGTATTACGAAGATTTAGCCGCGGCTTATGCTTCAATAAAAATTGAGGTTTTTGGCGATACAGATTCTGGAAAACCTTTACACATAGTAACCTTAAATGCGGATGGTAATTTTAATTATTCAGAAATAAGAAAAAGCAAACGCATCCTACTTATAAATAACGGAATACATCCTGGAGAAAGTGATGGTATTGATGCCACCATGATGCTTTACAGAGATATTGCAAATGGCACTATAGAAGCTCCAAAACATACTGTTTTAGTAACTATTCCAATTTATAATATAGGTGGTAGCTTAAACCGAAACTCGTTTACAAGAACCAACCAAAATGGTCCAATAGCCTATGGTTTTAGGGGCAACGCTAGAAACTTTGACCTGAATAGAGATTTTATAAAATGCGATACTAAAAATGCTAGGACTTTTACCAAATTATATCATTTGGTAAAACCAGACGTTTTTATAGACAACCATGTTAGTAATGGAGCAGATTACCAATATACTTTAACCCATTTGTTTACCCAACATAATAAACTTGGTGGCGCCTTGGGCTACTACTTGCATTCAGAAATGATGCCTAAATTAGAGCAAAAGCTTGCCGATAAAAATTGGGATATTACCCCTTATGTTAATGTTTATAATCGTATTCCTGACAACGGTTTTAGTCAGTTTATGGATTCGCCACGCTATTCTACAGGTTATACCACTTTATTTAACACTTTAGGTATGATGGTTGAGACCCACATGCTTAAACCTTATAAAAAAAGAGTTGAAGGCACCTATGAACTCTTGAAAAGCATGATTGAAATAACTGAAAATGATGATGAGAAAATTATGAAATTACGGCAAGAGGCGAATGCCCAATTAATGGCCCAAAAAACATATCCTTTGCAGTGGAAGTTAGACACTTTAAAACATTCAATACTAAATTTTAAAGGTTTTAAAGGCCAAATGATAGCCAGTGAATTTACAGGTAAAAAGCGTTTAAAATTTAACACACAGCAACCTTTTGAAAAAAAGATAAACTATAATAATTTTTTTAATGGCACTACGGAAGTTACCATTCCCAAAGCCTACATTATTCCGCAAGGTTGGCACACCATTATCGATTTACTAAAGTTGAATACTACAGAAATGACAGAGCTAGTACACGATACTTTACTTACAGTAGAAGGCTATAAAATTAAAAATTACAAAAGCAGGACATCACCTTTTGAAGGTCATTACCTTCATTATAATACCACCATAACATCGAATACCAAGGCTATAATGTTTAAAAAAGGAGATTATGTAGTAAAAACAAATCAGCCTAATTTTAGATACATTATAGAAACTCTAGAACCACAAGCTGTAGATTCATTTTTTAATTGGAATTTTTTCGATACCATACTTCAACAAAAAGAAGGGTTTTCGCCTTATGTATGGGAAGATAAGGCTAGAAAGTTATTAGCCCAAAATCCTAAACTGCAAATTGCTTTTAATACAAAAAAATCCTACGATACTGTTTTTGCTAGCAATCGGTATGCACAATTAGATTGGCTGCATAAACGAAGTGAACATTACGAAAAAGCGCATATGCAATATCCTATCTATAGACTTAATTAGAATTTTATGAAACTAAAACCTATTTTATTTTTAAGCTTAATAGCTCTATTAATTTCATGTAACGAAAACAAGGTAAAAAAACCAATACCTCAATATGTTGAAGAATCGCACTCGTACGCGCAACCAAACAAAGCTTTCATTAAACATTTAGATTTAAACCTAGAAACTAATTTTAAGACAAAAATTATAAAAGGTACTGCAAAATATACCATAGAAAACAATAGTGCCACGACCATAATATTAGACAGCAAGTTTTTAACTATATATAATGTACTTGCAGATGGGCAACCAACAGAATATCAACTAGGCAATTTTAACAATATGTTAGGCCAACCGTTAGCAATTACCATTAAAAAAAACACTAAAACCATTACCGTTTTTTATGAAACTACAAATAAAACTGAAGCTTTACAATGGTTAAACCCACAGCAAACGGCAGATAAAACACAGCCTTTTTTATTTACACAAGGACAAGCGATTTTAACACGCACTTGGATTCCAATTCAAGACAGCCCGCAAATAAGAATTACGTACAACGCTACGGTAAAAGTACCAACAGACTTAATGGCTGTAATGAGTGCTAAAAACCCAAAACAAAAATCGGAGGACGGAATATATCATTTTAAAATGCAACAACCAATTCCACCATATTTAATTGCACTTGCTATTGGCGATTTCAAGTATAAGGCCATAAGCGAACGTACAGGTGTTTACGCAGAAAAATCAATATTAGCTAGCGTACACAACGAATTTTCGGATATGGAAAATATGGTTACAGTAGCCGAAAATTTATATGGCAAATACGCTTGGGAGCAGTTTGATGTTATAGTACTTCCGCCTAGTTTTCCTTTTGGCGGTATGGAAAATCCGCGCTTAACTTTTGCTACACCAACAGTAATTGCTGGCGATAAAAGTTTAACCTCATTAATAGCGCATGAATTAGCACATTCATGGTCTGGAAACTTGGTTACTAATGCCACTTGGGACGATTTTTGGTTAAACGAAGGTTTTACTGTTTATTTTGAAATGCGTATTATGGAAGCGCTCTACGGAAAAGAGCGTGCTAATATGCTAGCATTAATTGGCAGACAGGATTTAACCGAAGCGCTTGAAGGTTTTAAAAATGAACCTCATAGAACGGCACTAAAATTAGAGTTAAAAGGCCATAATCCCGATGATGGCATGAATAGTATTGCTTACGATAAAGGTTATCTGTTTTTAAGAACTTTAGAAGAAAAAGTAGGTAAAAAAATCTTTGATGTTTTCCTCAAAAATTATTTTGCTAGTCATGCTTTTAAAACCATGACTACCGAAAAATTTGTGTCGTATTTAAACAAAAATCTTTTAGAAAAAAACAATATCACTTTTAATACTAAAGAGTGGATTTACAACCCAGGTATTCCAGAAAATCAGGCTGTAATAAACTCTAATGCGTTTTCTAAAGTAGAAAAAACATTACAAGATTTTGTTTATAAAAACACAATAGATAAAGGTATTACAAAAAATTGGACTCCACAAGAATGGGTTCATTTTATCCGCAATTTCCCTAAAAATATGACTGCAAAACACATGCAGTTATTAGACGATACTTTTGCGCTTTCCAGAAACAGCAACTCTTACATAGCAATGGTATGGTATGAGCAAGCCATAAACCTTAATTACCATGGAAATAATGTAGATGCTGAAATTGAAGCGTTCTTAACACGTGTGGGTAGACGTTGGTATGTAAATACTATTTTTAAAGCCTTTAAACGCAATAATCGTACGGCGGAGGCATTAAAGATTTACAGTAAGTCGAGACCAAATTATCATGCCGTTACAATACATACTATTGATCAGCTTTTAGAATTAGACCTTTAGGATAGAATTAAAACAACAATTTTATGTTAGCATAACTGTTTTCTAAAGCCTGTGTGGTTTTGGCTTTGTTTAGCCACGCTACTTTGGTTATGCCTTCATTCTCTTCAGGACTCAATTGCCCTTTAAAATTGGTCTTCATTTCAAACCAATACGTGATCTTTATTTTTAACTTATCATTTCGTTTAAATAAATGATAAGTCGTTTTTAAAGGCTTAACAATTTGTAATCCACTAACACCAGTTTCTTCCTTAATTTCCCGAATTGCAGTTTGTTCTATAGTTTCTTTTTTTTCTGTTTTGCCTTTTGGTAAATCCCATTTATTATTTCTGTAAATAAACAATATCTCTTTTTTCTCATTATAAACTTTACCGCCACCAGCTACTACGTTAGGCAAAATTTTTAAAAACTTTTTCAAGATATTTTTTTCATTATGGTGTATTAATCTAACGGACTTTATCTTTTTCTTCTTCAATACTTTTACAATATTTTCAATATCAACATTTTTTAAAAGAAAATTTTTAAAATCAGTCTCCTTTTCAACTTTAGTAGTTAAAATTATTGGCTTATCGTTTACAAAAATGTACTCCATAATAGGGCTTAAAGCAAATAGCTAGTTTTAGCAAAAATATTATTTTTATTTTAGTTTTACTTCTCTTAAAAAATATATTTTTAGGCTTATAAGTAAGCCTATAAAAGTAAATTATTGTTACTTTTGCAACTATGATTATCGACAAACACATTGCCAGGCAAGCTGCTAAAGTTTTACTACAAATTAACGCTATTAAACTTAATCCAAAGGAACCTTTTACTTGGGCTTCTGGATGGAAATCGCCTATTTATTGCGACAATCGAATAATATTATCCTTTCCTACAATAAGGAATTATGTGCGTGAAGAGATGGCTAAATTTATAGAGCAGCATTACGGAAAACCAGATGCTATTGCTGGTGTTGCTACTGGAGCTATAGGTATTGGTATGTTGGTTGCCGAATATTTAGGCTTACCTTTTATTTATGTTAGACCAGAAGCAAAAGGCCATGGCCGCCAAAACCAAATTGAAGGATTTATTGAAAGTGGACAAAATGTGGTCGTTGTAGAAGATTTAATTAGTACTGGAAAAAGCAGTCTAAACGCTGTAAAAGCATTAAAAGCCGCAAATATAAATGTTAAAGGCATGGTTGCCATTTTTACATATGGTTTTAAAATTGCTGACACTAATTTTAAAACCGAAGATATCGCGTTGCATACATTAAGTAATTATGAAAATTTACTTGCTGAAGCCTCACAATCCAAATACATAGCAGAGGATCAATTAAAAACTTTATCTACTTGGAATAGCAACCCACAAGAGTGGAACGTTTCTTGATAGATTGACGATTAAACGTCATGTTATTAAGACATTATATTTAAGCTATAAATTTAAGGTTGTTGTAGGATTACACCCCAGCAACAAGACACTCAACTAATAAACATATGAATTTAGAATCGCAAAAAGTAACCCTAAATACATCTGCTGAAGATGCTTACAAATTTTTAAGTGATGTCAAAAATTTTGAAGCATTAATGCCAGATAATATAAGTAAGTTTGAAATTCTTGGAGAGGATAAATTTCTTTTTGCACTAAAAGGCATGCCAGAAATTGTACTTGAAAAAAAAGACGCAGTGCCCTACAGTAAAATTGTTTTAGGAGCTGCTGGCGGTAAATTAGATTTTTCATTAGTTGGAGATATTACAAAACTAGACGCTACAACTTCTGAAGTACAACTTAACTTTGAGGGTGAATTTAATGCAATGATGGCCATGATGATAAAAGGTCCTATAAGTAAATTTATTGATACTTTAGTCCATAATATGCCAACAGCAGTCTAATAAAGTAATGCAATTTCGTTTAGCGTAAATTCCTCGATAATCTGGTCCTCTAATAAAAGTACTAAATTACCACTAGATGATATCCCTTTTATAAATCCAGAAAATTGATTGCCTTCCGCGTCTTGGAAAGTTGAAGGTTTATCTTTTCTGAAGAGTATGGACTCGTACTCCGCCTTTAATGCTTCAAAAGCTCTAGATTCTATGCTTTTAAATGCTAATTTAAATTCGGCTATGAACATAAAAAATACAGTATCTAAATCAAACGTTTTACCACTGCTATTTTTTAAAGACGTGGCACGATATAAGTTTTTAAATTCGGTTTGATTAACATTTAAGCCAATTCCAATAATAGAATGCTCTAATCGATTTTGTTTAACCAAGTTTTCAATTAAAACACCGGCAATCTTCTTATTCGCTGACAAAATGTCGTTAGGCCATTTAACATAAAGATTAGGGATGTTTAATAATTTAAGTGTTTTATATAAGGCTATCGAGGTAACAATACTAAGATAAAATTGGTTAGAAAATGAGAGCCCTTTTATGTGCTTAAACATACTAAAAGTAAGGTTTTCACCAGTTTTAGAATGCCATTTTTTTCCCATTTGTCCGCGACCATTGTGCTGCTGTTTTGCAATAACAATTGTATAATCCTCAAGTGCCTCTGCACTACTAATTTCTTTTAGAAAAGTATTTGTAGAATCGATGGCATCAAGTTTGATTATACGCATATAAATTGGTTATCTTCGTGCTTAAATTTTATAACAAATCTTTATTATAATTTTAAAGTATAAAGAACTAAAAAATAATAACTTTGCACAAATTAAATTTCATTAATGATTAAAAAACAAGTAAGTGCTGATACACTAATAACGACTATTATTAGTGGTATTGAAGATGTAAAAGGAAAGGAAACAGTTATTCTAGATTTGAGAGAAATTGATAATACCGTTTGCGATTATTTTATTGTTTGCGAAGGTAGTTCTAACACGCAGGTTAATGCTATTGTTGGTGCAATACAGAAAAAAGTAAGTAAAGAGCTTAAAGACAAGCCGTGGCATATTGAAGGCGAAGACAATGCCGAGTGGATTTTAATGGACTATGTTAATGTTGTGGTACATGTTTTCCAAAAGCACATTCGCGAATATTATGATATTGAAAGTCTTTGGGGAGATGCCAAAACTACTATTATCGAATCTAAATTTTAATCCCATACATGGTAAATAAGAAAAAATCTGAAACTCCAAAAAAACCAAAATTTAATCCGTATTGGATTTCTGGTGCGCTATTAATAGCATTAATAGCATTCCAAATATTTGGCAGTGGTAACGAAAATAGTGATAAAAAAATAACACCAGTAGAGTTCTTCCAAACGCTAAAAGATGGTGATATTGAACGTTTTGATATTATTAAAAATACGGGTTATGTTAAAGTCTATTTAACAACTGAGGCTAAAAAACAGAAAAAGCATGCTAAATCTGTTTCTACAGGCTTTAAACTTGGTAGTGGAGACATTCCTAATTATATTTTTCAATATGGTGATTTAAGTAATTTTGAAGATGATTATACGCAAATTATAGCAGAAAACAATCTTACCACAGTTTATGACAATGACCGAGAAGAAAATGTTATTGCAGACTTACTTTTTAGCCTTTTGCCTTTTATACTTTTAATTGGTGTTTGGTTATTTATTATGAAAAGAATGTCTGGCGGAGCTGGTGGCGGCGCTGGTGGACAGATTTTTAATATTGGAAAATCTAAAGCTAAGCTTTTTGATGAAAATACTAAAGTAAAAACCAGTTTTAAAGACGTGGCGGGACTAGAAGGCGCCAAAGAAGAAGTGCAAGAAATTGTAGATTTTCTTAAAAACCCTGAAAAATACACTTCATTAGGTGGTAAAATTCCAAAAGGTGCCTTGTTAGTTGGTCCTCCAGGAACTGGTAAAACCTTATTAGCAAAAGCAGTTGCTGGTGAAGCAAAAGTTCCTTTTTTCTCACTATCTGGATCAGATTTTGTAGAAATGTTCGTTGGTGTTGGTGCCTCTAGAGTGCGAGATTTATTCAAGCAAGCCAAAGAAAAATCGCCTGCAATAATTTTTATCGATGAAATAGACGCCATTGGTCGTGCAAGAGGAAAAAATGCAATGTCTGGAAGTAACGATGAGCGTGAAAATACGCTAAACCAACTACTTACAGAAATGGATGGTTTTGGCACTAATACAAATGTTATCGTACTAGCGGCAACCAATAGGGCAGATATTTTAGATAAAGCATTAATGCGAGCTGGACGTTTTGATAGGCAAATTCATGTGGATTTACCAAACCTTACAGAAAGACGGGCTATTTTTGATGTGCATTTAAGACCTCTTAAAAAAGTAAAAAATTTAGAAATAGACTTTTTAGCCAAACAAACACCAGGTTTTTCTGGTGCCGATATTGCAAACTTATGTAATGAAGCGGCATTAATTGCTGCAAGAAATAATAAAAAAGCAATTGATAAACAAGACTTTTTAGACGCTGTAGATCGTATTATAGGTGGCTTAGAAAAACGCAGCAACTTGTTTTCTGTTGAAGAAAAGAAAACCATTGCTTACCACGAAGCAGGACATGCAACAGTAAGCTGGTTTTTAGAACATGCAGATCCCTTAGTAAAGGTAACGATTGTTCCGCGTGGACGTTCTCTAGGCGCTGCATGGTATTTGCCGCAGGAAGCATATATAACTAGAAAAAGTAAGTTTTTAGATGAAATTTGCGTTACTATGGGTGGACGTGCTGCAGAAAAAATAATTTTTAACGAGATCTCTACTGGAGCTTTAAGCGATTTAGAAAACGTAACCAAAAAAGCCAAAGCAATGGTCATGATTTATGGCTTGAATGAAAAAGTTGGAAATATTACATATTATGATCCTGCTGGAGAAAGTGGTTTTGTAAAACCTTACAGTGAAAGTACGGCTGAAATTATAGATACCGAGATTAAAAATATTGTGGAAACACAATATGAACGTGCTTTAGATTTGTTAAAATCTAAACGCGATGTTTTAGATAAATTAGCCAGTAGGCTTATTGAAAGAGAAGTAATATTTAAGGATGACTTAGAAGAAATTTTAGGAAAACGTCCTTTTAAAAGTATTGAAGAAAAGCCTTCTGATAAACTTTTAACAGAAAACAAAGAAGAGGAATAATATAAAGCTCTTAAAACCTTAAAATAGTCTTAAAATCTTAAAATAGCACCTGTGTTACTTTGAGATTTTTTATATTTGAGAATCCCTTAAAGATTTTTATTAAATGAAATATGTAAATGAGCATCTTTAAAAAATTTTTTCGTTCTAAATCCAATAAAGATAGAAAAGAAATTGGTAATGACAAAAGAGGTAAATACATGCCTGAAATTAAATTACCAATAGACGAAAGTTTTACAATAAACTTTAAGGCTAATGGAGGTAAGTTTTTATATTCAGATACTTTAGATGAAGTTTTTGAAAACACCAACCTAATTTTACAAGAAAATAATTGGACAGATAAGCCAGGTTATTTTTACGATGAAAATTTAAAAGAACGTTTTAAGAGTTTAAATCTAAAAACAGATAGTTTAAAAAACGCTTCTTACTTCTTTACTACTTGCGAAAATTTAATTGCTAATGATGGCTCTTTGCTTATTTCTTCGCATCAAATAGCAGAATCTAAATTAACCGAATTTCCAAACAATTTCATTGTTTTTGCTACCACAAGTCAGATTGTATCTAATATTGGCGAAGGATTAAGACAAATAAAAAATAAGAATTCACAAAAGATACCTACAAATATTACTACAATAAAACACTTTAAAGATCTTGACGAGAAAGATTTTTTAACTTACGGTAGTGCTTCTAAAAACTTATATTTACTACTTCTTGAGGATTTATAAAAAGAAGTTGATTTTAATTTTATTTGATGTTGGTAAACCATTATATTCAACAAAACTCAAATAAAAATAAACAAACTATTTACAATTTATTCGAACCAGTTGACCTTAATTCGACTGGAATATTATGTTTTCTAGGGTAAGTAGTTAATAACATATCGAGTGGAAAAGGATTAAGGCAAAAGCTATTTCTGCAAAACAGTATCAATTTTCTAGATCAACTTTATAAAGCATATTCCAACACGCCACACTTATGGACAATTAGTGTTATTTACCATATTTAAGACCATAAAACAACTACAAATAACTTAAAAAGAACGTGTTAGACCATTTGTATTTAATAGAAAATGCTATAAACCAGTCGGATTTTGAGTTTACGGAGTAAATGAAGTTTTGAACCAGTTTATTACCTTTAACCACGACAAATTAAGAAAAGACAGAGAACTTTTAGTCGACATTAAAATTTAAAGCAAAAACCCAATGTAGTTCTAAAAATTATAAAAATTCTAACGTTTAATAGGTGTGGGCAAGCCTATTTACATATGGGAGTTGATGTAATAATACCTTTAGAAGACACATAAAAATACTAAAAAAATGCATAAAACCATTGGCGGTTTGGGTTTTAAATCAAGTTCCTTTTGTGTTTAATTAAGTATATTGCAATCTAAACGTTAAAGCATTTTAATATGCTATTGCTCTAATACTAATTTTAATATTCGTAGGTCTTTTATATAGATACTTTTTTATGTTTAACATGAGTTGGATAACAAAAGTAAACGGTAAAACAATATGGACTAACAACCCTTATGAAGCTAAATAACCTTTAAATGAAAGAAACCATAATCAGAGCACTTTCTGGGATTCTTTACGTATCGTTGCTCGTGGCATCGCTATTAAACCAGCATGCTTTAATCATTCTGTTTTTTGTATTTGGTTTTATCTGCATTGCAGAATTTAAAAAACTCATAAACCTAAAAAGTATTGTACCCTATCTAATATTTACAATTCTATATTTAATTTTTGGATATTGGCAATTAGTCATGAAATCCTCTCAAGGTTTAAATGAAGCCACTCAAATTCTTCAAGTCATTACTATTTTTGTACAATTGCTTTTAATTAAGGATTTATTTTCCGAAAAAGTAATTCCGTTATTTATGACCAAACGTTTTATATTAACCACATTTTATATTTCTAGTGCGTTTGTATTTCTAATATTTATAGCAAATTTTAATAATAGTTTTACACCAAAATTACTATTAGGATCATTTATATTGGTTTGGGTTAATGATTCTTTTGCTTATTTGGTTGGCAAAAACTTTGGTAAACAGAAATTATTTCCAAGAATTTCGCCTAAAAAAACTGTTGAAGGTTTTCTAGGAGGTTTATTATTTTCTTGTATTGCTAGTTATTTTATTTGGATGTTTACAACTACCTTAACCTTTAACAGTTGGCTCATTTTAGCGGTAATAATTAGTGTCATTGGCACTATTGGAGATTTAATAGAATCTAAATTTAAACGCCAAGCCAATGTAAAAGATAGTGGTGTTATAATGCCAGGTCATGGTGGTTTGTTAGACCGTCTTGATAGTATTATCTTTGCAGCTCCATTTATCTATTTATTTTTAAGAATACTACATTATGTTTCATAAAGAAGGTCATAAAATTATAGTTGTAACGTTTATCATTGTCATAGCCTTGTACATATCAGTAGATTATTTTATAAATATTACTTGGCTTAAATATTCCTTATTTGCCCTCTTGGCGGTTTTTTTATATCTCATACTTCAGTTTTTTAGAAACCCTAAGCGCAATACTATAAATAGTAACGCTACCGTGGTGGCTCCTGTAGATGGTAAGGTGGTGGTAATTGAAGAGGTTTTTGAAAAAGAATATTTTAAAGATAAAAGATTACAAGTAAGTGTATTTATGTCGCCTTTAAATGTTCATGTAACCCGTTATCCCATTAATGGAAAAGTATTATTTAGCAAATACCATCCAGGGAAATACTTAGTGGCATGGCATCCTAAAGCAAGTGAAGAAAACGAGCGCACCACAGTTGTTTTAGAAAATGATACGTTTGGAAAAGTACTGTATAGGCAAATTGCTGGGGCACTTGCAAAACGTATTGTTAATTATGCTAAAGCTGAAGATGAAGCCGTACAAGGCTTAGACTCAGGTTTTATTAAATTTGGTTCTAGAGTAGATTTGTATTTACCTTTAGGCACAAAAATTAAAGTAAATTTAAACGATAAAGTAAAAGGAGGAGAAAGTATTATTGCTGAATTATAAAATAATGGCTTCTAAAGATATAGACAACGAATTTAATGAAGCTGTAGAGCGTGTAAATGCTCATACGGAACCTTTCCCAGCAGATTTTCTGCTTCGCCTATATGCTTACTTTAAAAAAGCTACAAATAACTACGAAAGACCTAGTAGTCGCACTCCTATTATTAACGCTTTTAAAACCAATGCCCTTTTCCAAATTCAAGGTATTACTGAAGATGAAGCAAAACAGACCTATATAGAACTGGTAAACAATTATTTTTTATACAGAAAGTAAATACATACACTTAAATTAAAATTTTGGAACATTTACAACTTCTAATTAACCCTTTATCTGTGGTTAGTATTATATTTATTATTATTGGAATTCTTACTTATAAGTTCCCACCAAAAACCATTAACAGTCTATATGGTTATAGAACAAAAACATCAATGAAAAATCAAAAGGCATGGGATTTTGCTCAAACCTATTCTGCTAAAAAAATGATAATAATAGGATTTGTAATGCTTATTTTAAGCATCAATTTTATTGTTATAGACTTTACAGATAATCAAATAGCCATTATTGGACTAATAGTTATTGGTTTTAGAGTGGTCTATTTATTTTTAAAGACTGAAAACGCAATTAAATCAGCGTTTAATAATTCTTAATCGATAACAAAATCTAAAACATTACCGGTACTTCCATTAGGAAAACTTATTCCTAATAACGCAGAAATTGTTGGTGCAATATCTATAATTTCGGTTTTTTTATGTGTACTGCCTTTTGTAATGCCTTTACCATAAAATAATAATGGCACATGCGTATCGAAGGTAGAACCAGAACCGTGTGTTGAGCCGGTTTTACCATAGCTTATTACTGCAGGATCTTTAACAACAATAATATCGCCCGAACGCTTTTGATGGTATCCGTTTTGTAATAGCTCCTCAATTCCTGATGAAAAAGTGGCATTCTGCATGGTTTGAGATGAAAATACTTTATCTATGTGCTTATAATTAATAATTTCATTAACAATAGCATATTGTACGTCCTCTAAAACTAAATCTAATTGCTTGAGCTTTGTTTTGTCTAAAAATATTTGATTATTGCTTATGTTTTCAATTAAATCTGAAGCATCATAATTTTCTAATAAAAAAGCATTTAATTTGTTTTTAAATTCCTCATTATCAAAATATCCTGCTGGTATTTTTGCACTCTGTAAATATGCTGGAACATCGACCGCTCCATGATCTGCTGTTAAAAATAATGTGTAGTTTCCTTTTCCAACTTGCGTGTCTAAGGCTTTAAGTACACGGGCTAAGTCTATATCCAAACGGAGGTAAGTATCCTCTATTTCTTTAGAATTTACACCAAAATTATGCCCTACATAATCTGTACTAGAAAAGCTAATGGTTAAAACATCTGTAATATTATCTTTACCTAATTGTTCTGCCTGCATAGCTTGTATAGCAAAATCTGCAACAATACTATTTCCAAAGGGCGTTGCTTTAATAATATCGAAACCCTGATTTTTATCTTTTAACGCTGCCAAATCATAGGGAAAAGTTGCTTGTTCTTTTCCTTTAAATCCACTTTCAAAGGCATTTAGGTCGCTACCACTTTCGGTATAGGTATTAATATTATAAAGCGTGTTCCAAACGCGTAAATAACTTTCTGCTTTAGTAGAGGTATTAAAATCTGTCACCCATTTTGGAAGGGTTTTCATATAATAGGTCGAGGTAATAAAATTACCTTCATCTTTACCTCTAAACCAATAGGCTGCATTTGCAGCATGACCTACAGGTAATATTGCGCCACGATCTTTTATAGAAATTCCTATAGATTTTCCTTTCATTTGTGTAAATAATCTATTCTCATCTCCAAAAGTTGTTGTTTTTAATCTGTGCGGAGACATTTGTTCTGCTTTAGCATCACTTCCCACAGTTAATACACTTGGATCTCCCGCACAGTACACCTGTTCTTTGCTAAACTTATTATACCAATAGTTGGCAATTATTCCGTGGTTTTTTGGTGATGTCCCTGTAAAAATTGAGGCATGACCTGGTCCTGTGTATGTTGGTACATAGTTAAAATGGTTATTCTTACAATTAAAACCATAATTAATTAAGCGTTTAAACCCATCATTTCCAAACTTGGTGTAAAACCGCGTCAAATAATCATAGCGCATCTGGTCTACAACAATACCAACTACTAATTTTGGCTTAACATTTAAAGCAATATTTTTTTGTTTTTTAAATTGACTTAGTTTGGTTTGGGCTACACAATTAAAAAGGAATAGTGCAAAAAATACACTTAAAAAAAATTTCATATTGCTCTGTTTAATAATTCGGATCAAAAATAAACTATTTTAAACATCTTAATTTAAAAATAGCGTTAAATACAGTATAGATTTTTATACTTTAGCACACATTAATTATTACTATTTTATTTCTTCTCATTTTTTAAGACTTAAAATGTATTTATTTATATATGCAGTATCTACATAACATTGGCACTTATTTTATAATGATTATTGAGCTATTTCGAAAGCCTACGAAATGGTCTGTAATGCGGCATCTTATACTTAAAGATATAGACGATTTAATAATCGGTTCTTTAGGCATAGTTGCATTTATTGCCTTTTTTGTTGGTGGTGTGGTTACCATACAAACAGCACTAAATATAGACAGTCCATTAATTCCTAAAGAATTAATTGGGTTTGCTACGCGACAATCCATTCTCTTAGAATTTGCACCGACCTTTATGTCTATTATTATGGCAGGTAAAGTTGGCTCATTTATTACCTCTAGTATTGGAACCATGCGTGTTACGGAACAAATTGACGCATTAGAAGTTATGGGAATCAACTCTTTAAATTACTTGGTTTTTCCAAAACTAGTAGCTATGGCTTTTTACCCATTTGTTATATCCATTGCCATGTTTTTAGGTGTTATAGGTGGTTTAATGGCTTGTCTTTACGGAGGGTATGCTTCTGTAGATAATTTTATAACTGGTATTCAACAAGAGTTTGAAACTTTTCATATTGTTTATGCGTTTATTAAAACATTCTTATTTGCTTTTGTCTTGGCTACAGTACCTTCATATCATGGGTATTATATGAAAGGAGGCGCGCTAGAAGTTGGTAAAGCAAGTACTACATCGTTTGTATGGACGAGTGTTGCCATTATTATAATTAATTATTTAGCAACTCAATTATTACTAAGCTAATGATAGAAGTAAAAAACTTAAATAAATCATTTGGAGACGCTCATATATTAAAAGGTATTGATGCTGTATTTCACGAAGGAAAAACAAATCTTATAATAGGACAAAGTGGTTCTGGAAAATCTGTGTTTATAAAGTGTTTATTAGGTTTATATAATTATGAAAAAGGAAGTATAGAATACAATGGTGAGATTTTTGCTAACTTAACAGAAGACAAAAAAAGAGATATGCGTGCCAAAATTGGTATGGTATTTCAAGGCAGTGCGTTGTTTGATTCGTTAACCATTGAAGAAAACGTCATGTTTCCACTTAGAATGTTTACTAAAATGAAACGAAACGAAATGCGAGAGCGTGCAGACCAAGTTTTAAAGCGAGTAAACCTTGAAGATGCACATAAAAAAATGCCAAGTGAAGCTTCTGGTGGAATGCAAAAGCGAGTGGCTATAGCACGCGCAATTGTTAACAATCCTAAGTATTTGTTTTGCGATGAACCAAACTCTGGTTTAGACCCAAAAACAGCAATTGTAATCGATAATTTAATTCATGAAATTACAGAAGAATATAATATTACAACCGTAATTAATACTCATGATATGAATTCTGTAATGGAAATTGGTGATCATATTATGTTTTTAAGAAACGGTTTGAAAGCTTGGGAAGGTAGTAAAGACACCATTTTTAAAACGGATAATGAAACTGTTACGGATTTTGTATACTCTTCTAACTTATTTAAAAAGGTACGACAAGCCATTTTGAAAGAAAATAGTTAGCAACTTACTTTCTAACAATGTATACTGTATCCACGTTTATTTCTTTTTTTAGCCATTGACTTAATTGTTTTTCTTTTAGTGTAATCATACTGTCTTTTAAGCTAATACGCCATCTTACGCGTGCAACTGGCATGGTATCTATTCTAATAAAATCTTTAGATTCTAGCATTGTAGCATAACTAAATAATTCTAAATCCTTAAATCTAATTTTGGCATCCTTTGCTAAATTTGTAAAAGATATAGCATTTTTAGCGTTGTTTTTCTTTTCTAACTCTAAATTTAGTGTATTTATATTACCTTGAAGCTCTTCAATTTGTTTTTGTAAACCATTAATTACATTGTCTCGTCTATCTAAATCATCGTAAGCACGTTCTAGAGATTGAGATATTCTATCGATACTTCTAGATTTATTTGCATTTATTATCAACTCAAAATCTTTAATATTACCGTAATTGCTACCATTTTTTAATTCGTTCCTAAGGTCTGATAATGTAGCATCTGCTATCTCACCATTAAAAAAAAGTACAATTTTTTTGGTTTCAGAATCCATTTTTTCTTTTTGAAGCCATAAATTTTCGTTAGTATCAATTTCATTTTTTAGAAAATTATCATAATCCATCTCATATTTACTTTGTTGTAGTACATTAATAAATGTGTAAATAGCAGGAATCATAACTACAATAGCAACTAAAGATGCAAACCTTGCTGTACGTTTTCGCTTGGCAGAATTAGCGTATTTTAGCATTGGAAAACGTAAAATTTTCAGTACTAAAAAGGTTGCTAGGGCAATAAAAATTGTATTTATAGTAAACAAGTACATAGCCCCCCAAAAATAGACCCAATTGCCTTTAGCTAAACCATAACCAGCAGTACATAAGGGTGGCATTAATGCAGTAGCAATGGCAACACCAAATATAACTGAGGCTATTGTGCCTCGTTTTGTTCTTGCGATAATTAAGGCCAAACCACCAAAAAATGCAATTAAAACATCTCGAATATCTGGACTTACACGACCCAAAAGCTCTGAGGTATCCTTGCTTAACGGAAAAAAATAAAAGAATAAAAAAGCGGCTAACAAACTAAGCACAATCATAGTTGCTAAATTTACTAAGGAGCGCTTTAACGTATCGATATCGTTTATGGCTATTGCCAATCCTATTCCTAAAATTGGGCCCATAAGCGGAGAAATTAACATGGCACCAATTACAACTGCAGCAGAATCGGCATTTAAACCTACAGATGCTACAAATATTGAACAAATTAAAATCCAAGCCGTTGCTCCTTTAAAAGGTATATCGGCTTTTATGGCTTCAATAGTAGCATCTCTATCCGTATCATGCCTAAAATCTAGTAGCTCAGTAAAAAATTTTTTAATACTCTCAAAGAAACTAAATGCTTCTTTTTTTACAGATTCTTTAGATTGGTTTATAGCCTCATCACTTTTAGCCGCTGCTTCTTTTGCCGCTTCTGCTTTAGCAGTTTTTTCTTTTTCAGAATCTTCGGCAAAATTAAATTTATTCTCTTCGCTCATATACTATCCTAAATGATTTCCAAATTGGTCCTTTACCTTTTGAAGGACTTTTTTAATATCTTGTTCTTTTGTCTTTGGAAAGATAAGTAAAACTTCATCTTTATCCACAATTATATAATCTTGTAGGCCATTAACTACCACCACTTTATCTACCTTGGTTCTAATCATATTACCAGCGGCATCCTCTACTAGAGTTCTAGCATTTACTACAGCATTATTATTAACGTCTTTATCCAATTTATCGTAGAGGTTTCCCCAAGTTCCAAGATCGTTCCAATCGAAAGTTACAGGCAATACAAATACGTTATTAGATTTTTCCATGATAGCATAATCTACAGAAATATTTTCGGCTTTACTGTAGTTATTTCTTATAAAATCATCTTCAAAATCAGTATTGTATACTGGAATTCCATCTTGAAATAGCGCAAACAATTGTGGTTGATTTTTTTTAAATGCTTCCACTACACTCTTAACACTCCAGGTAAATATTCCTGCATTCCATAAAAAATTACCTTTTGCAATAAACCGTTTTGCCGTATTATAATCTGGTTTTTCACAAAACTGATTTACAGATTTAATTGGCGCTTTTAGCATTTTATTGTATTCTATATAACCGTAGCCTGTATTTGGAAATGTGGGCGTAATACCTAATGTCATTAAAGCATTGTTATCCTTACAGAAATTAAACGCTTGTTGAATATTATTTGCAAAGGCTGTAGTGTCCTCTATCCAATGATCGCTTGGTGCTACAACTATTAAAGCCTCTTTATTTTCTTTTTGTATTTTTAAAGATGCATATAAAATACATGGTGCTGTATTACGCATTGCTGGCTCTAAAACTAATTGTCTATTAGTAACTTCCGGTAACTGCTGTAATACCAAATCTTTATATCGTTTATTTGTTAAAATGAATATGTTTTCTTTAGGAATTAGTGTTGCTAAGCGGTGAAAAGTTTTTTGGATAAGCGTATTACCAGTGCCCAGCATATCGTGAAATTGCTTGGGAAAATCCTGAGTACTTACGGGCCAAAACCTCGAGCCAACACCTCCAGCCATTAAAATAGCATAATAATTTGTATTTTTCATATTGCTTTTGGTTACAAGCCATTTTTGGCAATGCAATCTGTTACTTTTAATCTATACTTAAAATTGTGTTGCCCTTTAAAAGATACCGGCTTCTGTGGGTATAACATCTATTTCTGCATTAGGGCTGAAAAGATACACTTTTCCTGTACTAATTTCAACACATTCAAAACGTTTTACACGTTTCTTACCTTTTTTAAACGTCTTTTTATTTCTGAATTTAAAAACAGTACCAAAAGGGACTTCAAAAATAAAAGTTTTATCGTTAAGTGAATCAAATTGTTTTAAAGCGTACGCCAAACAAACGTCGGTATCACTACTGGCTTTTGGGTTTTTAAAATGATGCGCCAATAAGGGTAGTATGTTTTTTGGAAATACATTTGGATTAATAAAAGGCAACATTAAATGCTGAAACGTGCGTTTCCACTCCAATCCATGTGGTTTAATAAATCGTCCATAAGTATTGTACGCTTCAAAATGGGCAATTTCATGAATAAGAGTGATTAAAAACCGATAAGGGTTTAAATTTTTGTTTATGGTAATTTGATGTTTACCATTTGGCATCATTTTATAGTCGCCATGTTTTGTTTTGCGTTCTTTTTTTATTACAACCACGACATCGTCATGCGCCAGAAGTTGTAGTACTCCTGGAATGGCATGTGTTGGAATGTAACTTTGAAACGAATTTTGCATTACTGCAAAAATAAGGAAAGTGAACTGACTTTGTAAAATAAAATACAACGCGCTTTGGTAGCTTTTTAAAATTAAATTATATTGTAAGATATATAATGGAAATATCGGCAATGTCGATATTCGATTGTTGCCATTAATACGAAAAAACACATCGATGAGTGAATTAACAAAAGGAGAATTAAATGTTATTACTGCAAAAGCAAGAGCTGATAAAGCAATAAACTCATTGAAAGGAATTTTGCTCGGAATAAATTTGGACGAAAAAGTTAATGAAAAAGAGTTTGCCGAACTTAAAAGATGGTCAGAAAATCATCGTGAATTGATAAACAGAAATCCCTTCCGAGAATTTATGACAATTATTAACGAAACTGTTTCCAATGAAATCCCAGCTACAGAAACTGTTCAAGATTTATATTGGCTTTGTCAAAAATATGAAAGTGATAATTATTACTATAACGCAGTTACTACTGACTTACAAACTCTGCAAGGAATCTGTCACGGAATTTTAGCGGATGGAAAAATAAATGAAAAAGAAGTTTTTGACCTTGAGAAATGGCTCGAAGAAAACACTCATTTAAACAATTATTATCCATATGATGAAATTAGAAGTTTAATTTTATCAATTGTTTCGGACGGAAAAATTGACGATGATGAAAAGTTAGTTTTAAAAGCCTATTTGAACCAATTTGTGAATTTAGAAAATGAGGAAATTTCTAACCAAATTGAGAAAGACACGCTTGACGTAAATATTTCAGGACATTGCACAAGCAATCCCGATGTTTACATCGATGGAAAAACATTTTGTGTAACGGGAATTTTAAAAAGCGGTAATCGTAAAGAAATTGAAAATATGATTTCTGATTTAGGCGGAATTCCGACTAAAACTGTTACTAAAAAAACAGATTATTTAATTGTTGGCGATAATGGAAATCAAGCTTGGGCTTTCGCTTGTTACGGCAGAAAAGTGGAAAAAGCATTGGGAATGAGAAAAACTGGACATACAATTTGTCTAATACACGAATATGATTTTATGGATGCTATCGAAGACCTGCGCGGATAAGTACTAATGGCAACAACGTATAAAAATAATAGGGCAATTGTAGCAAAACCGAATGGTTCGGGCGCATTTGCAAGGTCGCCAAATTTTTAAATTTGGCTTATTGAGAAAAAAGATAATAAGAAAAATTTAAAAATTCGGCTTGTGTTTAATCCGAATGGTTAGCGACTGTTTTCAGCCCTACTATTCTTATACAAGACCGTTAGTATTTAATCCAAAAAATAAAATCGAAGAATCCTTTCCCTAAAATTTATTAATTGGGATTTTTAATCAAGATTTAAGTACGGAATTTGGAAAATTTAGTAGTTTATGTTTTTTCAGTTACAC